>Ga0114969_10002299_pt1 | contig 15749 bp, 15 predicted proteins | sample M_130807_MF_Meta_FD_87316 | JGI IMG/M metagenome (GOLD analysis project Ga0114969, IMG submission 87316) | Freshwater microbial communities from Lake Montjoie, Canada to study carbon cycling - M_130807_MF_MetaG | ecosystem: Environmental > Aquatic > Freshwater > Lake | place: Lake Montjoie...
ATTTATTTTGCTTTTTGAAATGCTTTTCAATTCTAATTAGCAAACTTATTTTATTTCATTCTAATTTACAATGCTTTTGAATTCTAATTAGCAAACTTATTTTATTTCATTCTAATTTACAATGCTTTTGAATTCTAATTTTGAATCTGTATATTATACATTCTAATTTTGAATCATTTAGAATTGTAATTAGCAGATTATCTACTTAAAGATAAAATTATATTTATATTTATAATATGGATAAAACAAAACCTACTACTGTTATCAAAATCAATAACAAACGCATTTATGATTATTATAATGCTAATCCTAATATTAATATCGAAACTATGAATCTTATTTTATTGGACTTTATTGAACAATTAGGCAATGATATGACAAAAATACTTTCTACTACTGTATTTGGTGAGATTTTAAGTAATGTTAAAGAAATAAAACAACAGGTAAATTCGCTAAATGATAATTTAGCTTTAAAGTTACAAGAACATAATAAATCATTTATTGAAACAACTAAAATGGTTATTGGTATGGCTTCAAATGAAAATACTGATAAAATTATTCAAATGTTAAATAGGAATACCGATTCTTTTATTGATAAAATAACCATAAGTATTCCAAAAACTCAAGAAGATACTACTAAAAGAATTCAAGAACATCTTTCTGTATTTCAAAGAACAATTAATGATGATATTAAATCATATTTATCTACTAATAGTTCTGAGACTTCTTTAAAAGATTTTATCTCTACTTTGGATTCCAAAATAATGACTATTCAACAGCCTATTTATACCTTCCTTAGTTCATCTCAAGAGCAATTAAATACACGATTAAATACCATTCGTGAAGATTCACTCTCTACAAAATCATCAAATGATAAAATAATGAGTGAACTAAATGATTTTTTATCTAAATATAAATCTTCATCCCAATTTAAAGGTCAATGTTCTGAAAATATGGTTGGAAATATACTTAATAAAATGTTTCCAACTGCAGAAGTAATAAATACAACTGCTTTAAAAGCATCTGGTGATTTTATTCTTAAACGGCAAGGTAAGTCTACTATCCTTTTGGAAAATAAAAACTATGAAGCAAATGTCAATATTGATGAAATTAAAAAGTTTTTAAGAGATATTAATGAACAGAAAACAAATGGGATTATGATGTCACAATTCTCTGGCATTGTTTCAAAACCTAACGGATTTATTGAAATTCATGATGGTAAAGTTCTTATTTATCTACATAATGTAGATTATTCTCCAGATAAAATTAAAATGGCAATTGATATTATTGATAATCTTTATGAAAAACTCGAAGAAATTTCTAATGTACAAGAAATAGATGGCATTGTTATCAAAAAGGATGTTCTTGATAGAATAAATGATCAATTTCAAACATTTCTTAGTCAGAAAGAAATGGTATTGACTACTATTAAAGAACTTCAGAAAAAACTAACTCTACAAGTAGAAGATATGAAAATGCCTGATTTATCGCTTTTCTTAAATGATAAATATGCTTCCATTCAAAATCAACAATTCTGTTGTGAAATATGTAATTTGCCTTTTCAAAACAAACGCAGTTTGGGAGCGCACAAGAAAATTCATAAAGGTTCTAAAAGTAGTGATGATGAAATCTCTACTATTAATGTTAATACAAATTAGGAAATAATAAATAAATAATTATTTGTTTATTTATTATTTAATCAAATTTATTTATTTTTTTAATAACAAGTGTCATATTTCCAATGGGATAAGAAAATTCATCTAACGGATTGTGTTTAAAAGCATATTCAAAATCATATTTTTCATGATGATCTAATTCTTTTTCATATAGATCTATCCATTCTAATACATATGATTTATATTTTTCTTCTACATTGTCAATATATAGTCCACTTGTATATAATTCAATGGGGTCTTTACATGAACCTAAAAATATGGTTTTTACTACATCAAATTGATTTTCTATGTTAATATACAATACATATGTATAATCATATTTCATTTATTAGTTATATAATTATTTATATATATTTATATACTTAATATTATTAATATTATTATTTATTCAAAAACTTCTTATTTTATTAATATAAAGCGTTATTCTGCCAATTGAAAAAGAATCCCCTTCATCTTTGGGATGACGAAATCTATCTTTCAATTGTTCTTTTACTTCACTACTCAATGTTTCGACTTTATTTAACCATTCAAGTAGAATTCCCTTTTTCCCCCATTCTATGTCGTCAGTTTTGAAAGCAAAATAATATAAATTAAATGGATCATCACTTTCACCTAAAAATAAAGTTTCAATATCATCATTCGCATACGGATTGTGACTTATAGTCAAATATAATATATATGTATAATCACTCATTTAATATCTTTTATTGTTTAATTTTTATATTAGTAAATCGACAAGTCTTTATTGTTTCTACTAATTTGTAGAGACAATAATTAAATTTATATTATATTTAATAATAAATATTGAAATACTTTTTCTTTTCCCTTTACTTTGCCGCGTTTTGTGCCTGTGGTTGATTCACCCGACAAACATCCGCCGTAAGTTTTTTCTGACTTTCCAATTCCAATGACATGCGTTGAATAGTATCATTCAAATTTTCCACCTGTTTAATATAGTTGGTATTAGCGGCAGACAATTGTGCCTTTTCACAATTGTGTTGCAGTTCTTGAACGCGCAACTGATGTTGAACTTGCTCCGCCACTGCTTTATCGATACTCTCATTCATCGAACTTTTGTAAGAAGAAGTATCTGTACGCATCTTCAAAACCAGACCCTTTAACTCATCCAGTTCCTCAGTAGAGATAAGCACCTTGTTGAGTTCTTGGGCGGCATCATTCAATGCCTTGAGTTTATTTTCTTTCAACTCTGACCGCAGTCGCTGTAGAATGCCAACATTCTGAGATTCTTGCTCGAGAATCTGGTCATTAAGTTCGACTGCGGATTCTTTCAGAATTTTAAGTTCTGATACACTATTTTCAAAATCCTCCATTCGCCGTGTAATTTCTTTGAGCAAACTGGTCACAACAGACTGGTCCTTGAGTTTCCTTGCTTTAAGAGATGCCATATTAATTATTATGTATAATTGTAAAATCTTTATATTGATATTTGAATAAATATAAACACATTTTATCTACAATAGTAGAGAAAATGGGAAATCTATCCAGTTTAATATTCAATTCCAAACATATTAATAAACTAGCATTCGGTTATTATAAAACATCCTGCCTAGAAGATAAAAATGCCTTTGTTGAAATTTTAACAGACGATTTTTCAAAAGTAGAAGAAATAAAAGAAAAAATATTAACCAATCCTAAACTACATATTGTAGTCGGGGTTGCGGATGATGTCATCGACGCTTTAACCTACTATTTGAATAACAATCCACCTCATGATAAGATTATTTTATCACAAACAGATTTATTTATATTTAAAAATAGATATGATTTACCAATGTTGAGTATTAAAAATACAAAAGCGCATGAAAATCGTGAAAAATTGTCTACTAATAATAAAAACAACCCTGCTTTTTTTGTAGCTTCGTGTGATTTATCCAAGTTATGGGACAATTCCGCTTGTAGTCAACAATTCCGCTTGTAGTCAACAATTCCGCTTGTAGTCAACAATTCCGCTTGTAGTCGGCAATTCCGCTTGTAGTCGGACAATTCCGCTTGTAGTCGGACAATTCCGCTTGTAGTCGGACAATTCCGCTTGTAGTCGGATGAATAATAATATATAATATATTTTATTATTTTATTATATTATTATATAAAATGTCCGATATTGATAACGTAATTAAAAAATGTGTTGACGACATTTGGAAAGATTATGGCAAAAAAGGTTCCGACTCTCTTAGCAAAGATGAAACCAGAAAATTTGTTATGGAGACCCTTGCCAGTATGAAAGATGATGAAGCGTTTTCCGAGGCAGATTTTGAAGAATGTTTCAAAGAATTCGACCTAGACGGATCAGGCACAATTGAGTAAGAGGAAATGGTCATGTTTATTAAGAAAGTTTCTGGTCTTTTTTAATTATAATAATTATTCAAATACTTATTTTCTTATTTTCTTATTTTTTTAACTTTTTTCTACTTCTTAATAATATTTTCTACTATCGCCTTGATGAGTGGAGGTGGTACCGCATTACCAATTTGAACAATTTGCTCTTTCCTGTTGCCACAGACGATATGGTCCTTGGGAAATCCTTGAATCTGTTTCAGTTCATCGGGCAAGAGCATTCGCAAATAACACCCCGACGCATTTTGTAGTGGCACAAAGAACCGCGGTTGATGGTCATAACTACAGATTATTGTTTTCGCCGCTTGTCGTATGTCTACTATTTCACAATGAATCGGACTAATACGTTTACCAAAGGAAAACAGATTGTCATGCGTTTTGCCCGTATACATCCGATTGACTTCATTGGCGGTGAGTTTACTCAGTAAATAGGGATGTGCCGCATTGTTTTCCGGATAGGTTTGCGTATCATTTACATTGGTGATGATACATTCCTTGGGAATATCAGTAAACCAGGCGGGGTCCACCTTCGCGGCGCCTTCCATGCTGTAGGCAACAATCCCTTTTAAATTCGGTTTGGTGGTCAGTGGGGCAGGGAAGTGGGGTGACCATCCATAGGCATTGCCCTTTTTTGTCCCGATAATAATTAGACGTTCCCGTTTTTGCGGTACATTGTATTTTTCCGTTTTAAAGACTTGATATTTTACATCATATCCAATCTTTTCAAACTCTTGAACGATAACATCAATGTAAAGTTCGCCTTGCTCCGTTTTCCGGGACAAGAGTCCTTTGACATTTTCCCCTATGATCATTGTAGGTTGAATTAATCGGGCAGCACGCAAGAATTCGCGAAATAATGTATTACGCGGGTCATTCTCTTGCTTTTTGCCGGCATTACTGAACCCTTGACAGGGAAACCCGGCAAATAAAATGTCGGTCTTACCCTGGTATTTTTCAAAACATTCGTCTTTTAGTTTTGCAATATCATTCATTTTACCATCACAGATTAATTCACACTCGGGAAAATTTGCCTCGTGTGATTCGCAAAAGGTCTTTTTAAACTCATTATAAGCGATGACCTCGCAACCGGCTAAGCGTAGTCCGAGTGAATCGCCCCCCAGACCCGAAAATAGACTGATGGCGGTATATTTTTTGGGTGCTATTGAAGTTGCCATTGTTGTATATAGTTAATTAATTTATAGTCATAATAAAAAACTATTTATATATCAATTTTATAATATATTTTATATTTTATTTTATTATATTTTATAATATTTTATAATATATAAAATGAACATACTACTCTACTATTTGGACAAATTTACTGCTTGGTTAGATTTTTCATGGTTGATTACCCGACCCAAACCGCCGCCGCCGCCGTCTTACTCTATAAATGACCCCCTACTTTGCGAGTAGTTACTTTACTTTTATTTACTTTATCGCATGAAACATTTCCAAGGTCTTCATAAAGTTCACTCCACCGAAGAAGGCGACTTTTCTCTTTGATTTAATATGATTGATTGCTACTTGCGGTGTAAGATTATAATATTTCATTAGATAACACGCTACCACCGCACAAGACCGCTGCATACCCGCAAAACAATGTACCAATACGGGTTGTTTCTGCGTCACAGCAATGTGTATTTGTTGTAGAATATCGGTGTTTTTCATATAATTTAATAAAGAATTCATTTCACTGGGATCGTCGTTTATAGATATGCGGATTTTTTTCCGACTTTTAGGTGAAAATGGAATATCTTTACTACAATTCACTATTAGAGCAAATTTATCCGAGTAGAGTTGAGATGCTTGTATATTCCCGATAAAAAGATTATCTACTATTTCATTACAATAATTATTATCCATATTTTTTATATATTATTTATTGTTTATTATTTTTATTATTTTTATTATTTTTAGATTATACAATTATAAATTATTATTATAATATATAATGGTAAAACGAACTTTTAGACGTAGAAAGTCTGGCAAACGGCGTGCTATTAAAAAAACCAGGCGTACTCGGCGTGTTCGGCGTAGTCATGGGCGGCGGCGTAATCTTAAGGGTGGAGGCGTTAATGCATCGACGCTTGAAAGATTATACCCTGATGTACCGAGAATTATAGAAAGTATTAAAAATAATCCCCGTTATGCGGAAGCATTAAATAATAGTGATGGTAGCGATGAGGATAATTTTCGTATTATTTATAATGTGTTAACACAACATACGCTAGAAAATAGACAATTACGTATACGTAGACCTGATTTGGTAGTCTCGTGGAGCGATAGTTATGGTTTTCCAAAATCCAGCACATTTTATTTAGATAGAAGTAATTTAGATATTTCTATGCCGAATAAACCCCAAAATCGTTTAACTATTTACACACCAGACGACGCTCCGCAACAGCAACAGCAAGTTATGATGGTATAATGGGGGCTCTGCCATCTGTTGCACTTGCCCCTCACCCCCGACCGCAAGCGGAATTGCCCCTCACCCCCGACCGCAAGCGCAGGTGTAACAGATAGATAGAATTGCTTTGCTTTTTATAAATACTTATTATATAAATGGTTAAAAAAACTTTTAGACGTAAGAAATCTGGTACTATCAGAAAAACCAGACGTACTACTCGACGTACTCGACGCATTAGACGTACACATCGGCGGCGAAATCTCAAGGGCGGAGGCGTTGATGAAACCACGCTTGAAATGTTATACCCTGATGTACCGAGAGTCATAGCAAGCATTAAAACATATCCGCGTTATGCTAACGCATTAAATAATAGTGATGGTAGCAATGAGGATAATTTTCGAATTATTTATAATACGTTAACACAAACTGATTTAGCATCTAGACAACAAGTATTAAGAAATAGAGCACGGCGTCCGCTAGAAAATATAGAAATGCGTATAACTACATTGCCAGTCTCATGGAAAGATAGTGATGGTATTCCAAAATCCATCACATTTTATTTAGATGATGGTTTAGTTGTTTCTATGCCGAATAAACCCGATGGTCGTTATCGTATTTACACACCAGATGCGGACTTGCCCCCTCCGGATGTGATGGTATAATGGGGCGCTGCCATCTGTTGCACTTGCCCCTCATCCCCCCCGTGCTATCTTGCCCCGTGCCCCGACCGCATATAGAATTGCCCCCGTGCCGCCCTCCCCCGACCGCAAGCGGAATTGCCTATTGAAACATCCCCGTTTCATCCGCATCCTTTTGTACATTCGTACTCTCATACATTTTTTTTAAATCACTCAAATTATCTATCGTTTCTCTACTATTTGTATAATATTTCATCAAATATTGTTGTAGTAAACTGGTCGATACTTTTATATTTAATCCGCATACACCCTTGTAGAACTCGCTTGAGACCTCTTTATCTTTGTTTTCGGTAAACGTATCAAACATCATTATCATTTGTTCTTTGGTCGCGTAATCGAAATTCATCACATAATCGACTCGCCCCGGGCGTATCAGCGCCTTGTTTAACTCTTCTATATGATTGCTACTAATAAATCCGATTTTATTGCTGCCCGTTATTCCATCCAGGGCGTTTAATATTCCACTAAACGTCAGACTACAATGTAGTTCTTCACTACTCGACCGATTTTTATTGAAAATACAATCCATGTCCTCCAGTACGAAGAAGACTTTTTTCTCATCCTCCTCTTTACTATCGTTTTCACTCAAGGAACGGAAAGCCCGCAATAAACCGACATCGGTCATCTTGGGGGTAAAACTGACAATTGCCAGATTATAACCAAAATGAGAGGCCAACGCGGCAATTAGACTGCTTTTGCCCGCCCCGGGTATACCCGCAAACAAGTAGATGCGTTTATAGGGGATACCTTTGTCGGCGTACCATTGCTCGGTTTTCGGGTCTAAAAACTTTGCCAAATCTTGGACAATGGCAGTTTTATCCTTTTGCGGTAAATAAATGGATTCGAGTGACCGCTTGCTCCGTGCACCTAGGCGTTCAAAATAATCCCCGTTTGAACTACTAATAAAGAGTTTAATTTTATTCTTTTCGGTTTTAATCGAATGGTAATGTTTCTTATAATACTCTACACTGGATTTAATAAACGCTTCAAACGTCTCTACATACTCCGAAGCAAAGGTTATCTTATAGGCACTATAAATATTTTGCTGCCAGTGTCCTATCTTCACCAGTTCTTGTTTGATTTTATCCTCGTTTTGAATTCTCATTGTTACACCCTTGTAGGCGAAATCATATCCATCTTCTAAATGAAATCGGTCTAGTAAATAATTAATCGTTAATTCATTATCTATATCTAGGGAAATCATTTCGAAATGAGAGATTGATGTCATTTCTAACTGGTCTAATTTTATATCTACCAGTTTTTCATTTGCTGCGTCACCCAGCATACATTGTTTTAAATTGGAACCAATATAAAAAAGTGGTTCGGTAAAGATATCATCATTGGAATAATTAAATCGGACAGATGTCGTAGGCATGGTTTTTTCTACTATTATGATTAAATGTTGAATTATCATTAAATCATATTTGTTTATGTATTTACTTTTTCCGTGTATAACGTTTTGATTTTAATTTTTTACAATAACGTCTTCTAGTATTTTTATTTTTATTTTTATTTTTATTTCCTCCAGAAACCAAATTTAATTTTTGATATAAAATCCCGCTTAGTTTTTGTAGTTGTGTTTTTTCAACATAAATATTAGGATTATAGTAAAGTTTACCATTAATAAATTCAATCAAACACCCATCTTCAATATATGGATTTCCTTTATCATCAATCTGTAGATTTTTCATTTTATCTGTTAAAATATCTGTATCTGCATCACCATCAATACGTAGATTTTCCATTTTCCCTGTTAAAATAGTCATACTTTCATCCTTTTCTGTTAAAAAATTTATATCATCTGTTTTTAATTGTTCAATAGGAATATTTTCTTTTACAGGTATTTCATTATAATAACCTTCTGGTGTTTCCGACTCATCTGAATATCCATATTCATATCCATAATTAACTTTATTTTTTTTTTGCTTTTTAAGTTCTGCTTTTTCGTCATCACTTTGACTATTCAAACACTCATTATTTGAGTAACACTCGAATTTTGAATTAGCCAACGTTTTTAGATTACTTTGTTGTTCATCAAACGTTCTACATTGTACATAATTTGTATCAGAATAATTATTTGTTTTTACCTTTTCATCAGTGAAAGCAGTTTTTTGTTCCTCTGTCATGGTAGTCCAATTTGATGGAGTTGTTAAATTTTCTAATTGCATTTGTACACCATCTACATCACCCTGTGATTTTTTAAATTCTTGCCATAAATTTATTGATTTAAAAGTATAAAATAACCGCGAATAATCTTGTCTACACTTTGCCATAGTTTTTCCACTTGATCTGCCAGTTAATCCAGCAAATGTAGCAATACCTAATTTATCCAATCTAAATATTGGACAAAATGTCATGTTAACTACCTCATTGAAATACCTGTTATAAGGTGAGTTATTTGATTCATAAAGTGGGTTATAATTATCATCATCTACAATAATATTACCTGGATACTCTTCTTTATAAGGGGTGGTGTCGTAATAATTTGTATTGTTTCCTGTGAAAAATGGTATTTTTTTTAATGATTTTGATTTGTAATTTTGTGTATTTAATGAAACATCATCAGTATATATTAGAACATCTATCAAATCATTATTCGATTTAATTTCGTTCAATAAAGTAACTGTCCCTATTTTACCATTTAAATCCCAAAACACAAGTTCAATGATATGATCTAATTCTTTAACTTTTTCACCTTTTTCATCAACATATTGTATGGCAATATTCGTTCTTATATTGATATAGTTTAATGTCTTTAAAACAGAAATTTGTAAAAGTCCAGAGTCATGCGTCCAAATTACTTTTTCACTTGAATGTTCGTGATGTGCATCTTTAACAGGAATAAAGAATATTTCATTCCCAGTAGAATCTGTGTGAGTAGTCGTCCAATAGTGATCTTCTTTGTCTTCTAATTCATTGAATATCATATTTAAAAAAATTATTAAATTTTGAATTATTACATTTTGAACTTGAGCAATATCTCTTTGATAATTTTTAACTCCGAAAGATATATCAAAGTCGTGACTCCTTGGAGCATAGTTTTCTATTAAAACTGATGAATTTTTCAGTCCATATGCAATAAAACTTGTGATTCCTCTATATCCAGCACCTCCTAAAATAATAGACACAATCATTTTTGTATTTTTTTTATACAACTGAACTCCTGTACCTTCAAATTGATAAGAATAAGTATTTACGTTTGAAGTAAGTAATGTTTCTCTTAAAAAAGAAATATTTTGTAAACATACACATAAAAACCATCCAATTGCTTTGTCCCAAATATTTACAGACGACAATCCAGAAAGCATAATATCTCTAAACTTTCTAGCCTTAATAGACATATTTGCTGAATTTTGTGAATTTTCATCGTCAATAGTTGTTGTTCTAACAAGTTTTGATTTTTGTTGTACATTTATTGGAGTAAGTTGACCTATTTTAACAGGAATATTACTCATTTATATAAATAAATAAATAAATAAATAATAAGATATGAATTTATCTACAAATTACTTCTTTATCAATACCTCTTTCATTATATTTTTAAATATTTTTTGGTCATGCATTGCTGTATCGCCGCGTCCGCCACACGATTCGTGGACTAATTTTAAATAAATATCATTATAAGCGGAATCGCTATCCATACATTCAGGGTATTTTTCACGCCAAACGTTTAATTTGGTCATGTTTTTCCGCGTGACACCTTGGATTGCTTTTTTTACCGTGCTATTGTCCGGGGTTTCGCGTTCCCATATATTGTTTTCTTTGACATAAAAAATTTCGCGTCTGGGATCACTACAATGTATGGGGCGTTTGTAGACGTCCAATAATTTCAATTCCTTGATAATCATATTGGATATACCGGTTGTATACCCTAATTTGCCAACATTTTCCAAATCTTCCAACTGGACTTCAAAGGAGTTGACAAAGTCGCTCAGGTTAATGGCGTTCTTGCACTCTTCGTTTAAAAAAACCTGCATATTAAAGGTATTGGTATTGTTGGTGTTGTGACAATTGTTGTTGAGGGAGGGTTGAAGGTTCTTACATACGTCTAGGAATTGTTTTTGGGTCTCGACAATTTGCCGTTGCGCTTCGACACTTTGTCGTTGTAAATCTAAATTACTTTTGGCGATTTCCATTACCATAGATGTAAGGATAGAAATATGATTTTGATCAGTATGTTGCACTACAATCATATTTTCGGTGGGGGTGGTATCAGATGATTGTGATTGAGAACATGTCTTTTTATGGAAATGTAATCCTTGTCTGTAACGATATACCTTGCCACAATCACACAAGTATAAACTGCTCTTTTCTGTGTCATCATTTGTCATCATTTTGTCATTATTTTGGTGTTTACGTGTCAATAAATGTTTTTCGTAATTACGTCGCTTGCTTGTATTGAAGTCACACTTTTCACAATGGAATTTTTCTGCTTGTTTTGGGTCTTTTTCCGTCATTAAATGTCACTATTAAATTAATGACAGAAAATATTCCTAAACCCTTTACGAATTAAAAGCTATATTTTAATTAAAAAGTTATCATCACAAACTTTTTATGAAAAAATGAAAATGAGAGCATTATGCTCTAAAATCACTTTTTCATGTTTTTTCACTTTTTTCTCTTTTCGGTTGGCAATCCATTTTGGGAAATATGACATTTATAAATGTCACTTTTTCTATTTTTCGTGACTCTTGGAAAACTTCATTTTTTTGTAAATTTTTATTATACGTAAACTTATATAATTCATTATACCAACATTTTATGCACTCATTAAATTAAATTAAATTTAAATATTATATTATATTATTTTATAAACCAGTATGAAAACAAAAAAACAAAAAACAAAAAACAAAAATAAACAATATCATAACCTGATAAATAAAAATAAAATTAAAACAAGAAAACATAGGGGCGGTGCATCTACTGTTTGTCCGAAAGTAGGGTTTCACCAACATATTGGCGAATGCTGGAATGACTCACTGATGATGATTTTATGCTATTCAAATAATATATCTAACTCGGTTCAATATTTTTTTAATTATATAACTGATATTAAGATTGATACACCGGCCGTACCAATATATATGATAGTAGAAAAGATTATAAATATGTATGATACACCAAAACATAAATCAAAATATTCTTTTTTATGCCCGAATAATATTGATCCCGATAACCCAGAAGAATTTAATATGTTTAGAAACCATGCAATCGATTATATTTCAAGTATGTATAATAGATTTATCCTTGATCAACAACGAGGAGACGTCACTCGACCTAAATTAATGTATGACAAGAGTATGGATACTTCTTTAGCATGTGCGGAAGCAAATTATAATATAGCAAATATTAATTTAAGTGTTAAAAGAATGTATAACAATGAATCACATGGTGGTACACGTATAAACTCTATTATAACAGTCAGTTGTATTAACTATTTTATAATAACCTTAATGGAAACTTCATTTTTAAATATATATAAAGGAGAAGTATACACACAAGATGATATATATGAGAAGTATAGAGTATACAATGACATGTGTCTTACAATAAAGGACACAATGCCTATAGAAAAATATAAAGTATATGAAAAATCTGCCCAATATGCTATGTTGGATTTAATTAATGATGTAGACGAGAATAATTTATCTTTAGATTCTCTGAATAAAGTAGAATCCATACTAAGTCAACCCTTTGATAAAGATAAATTAACTTATGCTATATATTTGGGAATAGGATACTTTCCTGATAATATAAAAGAAACTGAAGAACATTATTTAGGTCATGCCATTTCATTTTTATCATGTCAAGGTAAAAATTATTATTATAATGATAATGGTTTTGAAAAACAAGATAGTAAAGTATTAATGGAAGTGGATTGGATAACTTATTTTAAAGAAAAGGTTGTATTGATTAAAAATTTTAAAAAAGTAATACATGATATAAATAAAGAAATTGTAGACATTAAATCATTGGGCGAAAATGCTATTCCCGGTAGTCTTGATTTAAAATACATTGACAAAAATAATTTATTGCAAAAAGCTTTGTTTTTTAAGGATCCAACCAAAGCGTATTCAGATTCTTTAATTAATAGGATAGAACTTATCAACAAAGATGAATATTTATTTAAAACAATAGTAGAAAATATATTTTATGGTATTACATATTTTATTTTTATTTATGAATATAAACTACCGGTTATAATTAATAATATTAAAAAAAAAATAACATACATTACGACCAGATTTAAATGTGATAGTGTAGAGAATGCGAATATTTATAATGACATATTTCATAAATTATACTATACTTTTGTATATGATGTAGATATAGACCAACAAAAAAAAGTTAGTTATTTTTTCCCCTCAGTTGGTAAAATGATTTCTTTAATAGAAAGTATGAAAAAATTTGGTGTTGTTGTTCCAGATAGAATATCACAAATAACTGACGCGGAAATTGCTGCTAACGAAGTTGTTACTGCTAACGAAGTTGCTACTGCTAACGAAGTTGTTACTGCTAACGAAGTTGCTCCTGCTAACGAAGTCGTTGCTGCTAACGAAGTTGCTGCTGCTAACGAAGTTGTTACTGCTAACGAAGTTGCTGCTGCTAACGAAGTTGCTGCTGCTAACGAAGTTGTTACTGCTAACGAAGTTGCTGCTGCTAACGAAGTTGTTACTGCTAACGAAGTTGTTACTGCTAACGAAGTTGCTGCTGCTAACGAAGTTGTTACTGCTAACGAAGTTGCTGCTGCTAACGAAGTTGCTGGTGTTGCTGCTGCTAACGAAGTTGTTGCTGAAACTTCACCATTAGTTGATAAAGTTCAACCATCTTATTTAAAAATAGATGATCAGTTAGATCAACTTAAAAAAAAATATCGTTCTGCAGATGAAAAACTTTTGGTTGTAAATCCACAAGCAGAGATTAAATATTGGAAAGATTCATCTGGCAATCCATTTAGAAAAATCGTTGAACCATCTGAGATTGATACTACGGAAGATTATGAAGTTTTAGAGAATTATGATCTAACTTTGGCAGACAGAATAGCTGCCAGAAAAATGGCAGAAAAGCAAAAACCAACCATTCTAACCAAAATGTTTAATTTATTTAAAGGTGGTAAACATACTCGCCGTCGTCATGTAGTAGTTATTAAAAGGAAAAAAGTTAAAAAAAGTAAAAAAGTTAAAAAGTAAAAAAAACTAAACTAAACTATTTTTAAATTTTTTATTTTTTATTTTGTATTTTTTATTTTTTATTTTATATTTTTCTTAATTTTTTTTTATTTTTTTTTTATTTTTTTTATTTTTTATTTTTTATTTTTTTATTTGTTTCTTTTGTATTTTTTTTTTTTTTCTGATGATATCGTATCGTTGTAATTCGTTTTTTCTTTATATTCTTTCACTCTTTTCTTATGTTCTTCTTTATGTGTTTCATAGTAAGTTTTATTTTTTTTTATTTATATTTTCTATTGGTCTCTTATGTCATTCTTTTCTTGTTCTAATTCGTTAATTTTATTTTTTAAATTTTCATTTTCTAACAATATATCAACATTCATTTATATTATTGATATATTATATCATATTTTTTTTATATTTTTTACAATATATTCTTATTGGAGCGACCCATAGCCGAAAGCGATGGGGGAGCGATTAAACTCCGGAGACGTATGTCGAAGGAGTTTGTGATTCTTCTTCTTCTAATATTAAATCGAGCGCTTCTTGAACAGTGCTTACTGGGTAAAAATTAATCCCCTTGATAACATCATCATTTTTATATTTTTCCATAAAATCAGTGTAATCCTTTAGATTTTCTGTTGGGAAAATAAATGATGTGATTCCTGCTTTAATTCCGCCTAAAAATTTATGGTTTAATGCTCCGATTTCATTCGATGTCTCATCTAAATTTGCTTCCCCTGTTACACCAAATGTATTTTTGATTTTTCTGTTATTTAAAATGCTGTATATTAAAATCGTTATCGCTACCCCAGCACTAGTACCGGCCTTCGAAACCGATCCATCTCCTGCGTGAATATGCAGTGAGTATTTATGCTCCCCATCATATTTTTGTCTAAACTCCAATTGTTTTTCCGGAGTTGTTATATTCCAAGCCAAAGTTTGCGCAATAACAAAACTCTCTTTCATCATCTCATCCAGTAATCCAGTGAGTTTTAAATCAAAAAATTTGTCACTAGGAAACAATTTAACATTTGCTGGTAGAATCCCCCCAGTTCCGGCAGTAGTCGCAAACAAACAATTTACTACCCCCACCCTACTTTCCGTGTGTATTTTCTTAATCTTCACCTCCTGTTTATCTTTAAAGTATTTAGATTTAATAAGGTCAACCGTAATTTCAACCGGGAACTCTGTCTCGCTATTCTGTGTTTTCAAAATATCCAAGTTAATTTCACCCACAATTTCCAGCAATTTTTCTTTCAATTTACGACACCCAGGCTCACACGTATAAGTCTCAATAATAAATTTAATGACTTCGTCTCCAAAATGAACCATATCTTGTAGTCCGAATCGCGTGTATATCTCAGGCAACATATGTTTTTGTGCAATAATGAGCTTTTCATCAATCGACAAATTAGAGAATTTAATAGAATGAATACGA
>Ga0114969_10002303_pt1 | contig 15742 bp, 12 predicted proteins | sample M_130807_MF_Meta_FD_87316 | JGI IMG/M metagenome (GOLD analysis project Ga0114969, IMG submission 87316) | Freshwater microbial communities from Lake Montjoie, Canada to study carbon cycling - M_130807_MF_MetaG | ecosystem: Environmental > Aquatic > Freshwater > Lake | place: Lake Montjoie...
ATTAATAATATTTATTACTATATGATAAACAATAATAAAAATATAATATCTGTTGGTGGTGAAATATATACATTATACGATCAAACAGGCAATGGATATAATTTTTATTATGATACAACATTTGGAGATGCGCGTTTTCCTCCTGAATTATATATGAATGGAAATAACTCATATATAACATTTAGAAGGCAAATATTACAATTGCAAAAATCATACCCAAAGAAAAAGGCTAATATTAAATCAACTATTGAAATTTTAAAAGCATATGTAAAGAATTATAATATACCATTAGGAATAGCAAAAAATACAATAAATTTATTATCATATATTAATACTGAAACTATAAAACAAAATACTTTTACTAGTATTATTGATAGTTCAGGTAATACAAAAAATAAAGTTAAAAAGGTTAAAGTAAATATTGTAGACACTAATATTATTATACCATCAATAAAACTTAATCATAATAATGGAACATTTAAAATAGATGATAATAAATCTACAGAATTAAATATAAAAGATAATTATATTAATTTATCTTTACCAATAGCACAAGGTAATCATAATTTTACATTAAATACAACTAATATAAATAGTTTTACAGGATATTTTAATGATTTATTATTTTATAATAGTGATAATGAAGTAATAGAATATTATGGTTTAAAACCTGAAGATGTATATAATAATTATTTTTCAAGTTTTGATCAATCTAAAATTAACATAAGAGATTTTATTATAATGCCATTATATAATGAAAATACTAAAATGTATGAAACAGATGAAAAACATTATATAAATAAAGATAAACAAACTAATTTTAAAACAGTTATAGAAGATATATTTTTAAAATTAATTGAAATATATACTGATAATATAATAGATATTTATGTAAGATTAAGTTTTAACGATAGAAAAAAAATATATCTACAATATTACTATATTAATAATAATAAATATGAGAGAATAGATAATTTTAATATATTTAAAAATAATAAAATTATTATAAAAAAATTTTATAATATAACAAATGATAATTATTTAGAGCAACATCCTGATTATAGTGGAGCAGAACTTATTATTGAACCTGATAATGAAGAACCAAAAATTAAATTTTTAAATGACAGTGTTTATAAATTTAAAACACCTTCTAATATTGCTAAAATAAATTTAAATGTTAAATTAATATCAGAATGTAAAGATTATAAAACAAATACAGAAGAACAATATAAATGTGCTTATAATACATATATACCTGCGATAGATACATATATGGATTTTATATCAGCAAAATCTAGATCACTTATTACATTAAAATATGAAGATAATAATAATGAAAAAAGTTTATATAAAATATTGAATGAATATAAAAAAGAATTAAATAATGGACTAATAATATATACAGATAAACAAGAAATAATAAATGCAGAAATTGATGATGCTTCTAAAATTGAATGTTTAGGTCATGTTGATGATTCTAGAAATAATTATGAGAAAAAAATAGAAATAGGAGCTAAAGATGGAAAAAATTTAATAGAGAATAAAGAAAAACATGCATTTATAGGAAATTTATATAATTTAATAATAACAGAAAATTATTAAATTAATTTAGTCATATAAGTTTCTTCTAAATCATATCCAAATTTCTTATAATAATTTCTCACTCCAGTTCCTGCAATTATAACAATCTTATTAAATCCTTTAGATTTTGCTATTTCTTCTGCTTTCATCAATAATTTTTTTCCATATCCTTTATGTTGTAAAGAATATTCTTTCGCATTATCTCCAACATTAGACAATGTTGAATAAACGTGTAATTCTCTTATTAATGCTGCGTTTTCTAGGACTGGTAAAATTTTAGAGGATTTATCATAATTTAGCCGAAGTCTAATAAAACCAATTAAATATTTAGATGTTTCAAATGATATAAAATATTCTTCGCCATTACTTCCAATATATTCCATAACATCTAAATTAATTTCTTCATCTTTAATATAATTATCTTTAATCTCCCTGCATCTAATACATTTACAACTCCAACCATTTAATCTCATATCTTTTTCTAATTTCTGTCTAATACTTGCAAATTGTTGTGAATAACCTGCTTTGATATAATGACCTGAAATATCTCTAATAATGCGATTAATACGAAATTGTTTAGTAATTTTTATTTTAAAATCTTTAATTAATTCATATAGATATTTATCATCATATGGAATATAAATTCCCGAATCATATAAATCTTTAATTTTTGTAAAAGGAACAATAGCACATGGATAAATCTTTAATTGGTCTAATTGTAAATCTAGATTAGTAAGAATTTCATTTAACATAATTCTATCTTTTTCAACAGAACTTCCATATAAATTAAGCATAAGATGACCATCAATTTTATAACAATTATTTTTTAATAATTTAATAGCTTGTTTAGTTTTTTCAATTGATTCACCTCTATTATTCATTTTTAAAACCTCATTATTAGTATGTTGAATACCTAATTGAACTCTAGTGCAATTGAATCTTCTCAATCTCTTAATTTCATTAATATTAATACTATCACTACGCATTTCAAGAGTTAATCCTATGATATGAATTTTAGCAGTTTCATTATTAGTTATTTCTTCTTCTAAAGTTAAAATATCTCTTTTAATTTCATCATAATAAATATTAGCTGCATAATAAAGTTTTGTAATAAATTCTTCTTGATATTCTTTTGGATATTCGCTCCAAGTTCCACCCAATACCAGTAATTCTATTTTATCAATTTCGTGTCCCATACGACTTAAAGATGCAATACGAGAATTCATTTGTTTAATTGGGTCAAAATCGTTTTGATTTGCTCTTAAAACTGCTGGTTCTGTATATAAATAGCTTTTTGGTTGTTGAGTCCAATTATTATCAATAGATGGTATTTCATTAGGACAGAAAGAACAATTATGAAGACAGCTGAAAGTTCCTTTAACTCTTTCACCATTAGAATTAGTATATTCGGGTGTTCCACTAGTAAGAACAGTAATACTAATAATACCAGATTGAGATTTTTGAATTTTTTTAATTAATTTCTTTTTAAGATTATAATCTTCATATCCAAGATGATTATAAATATCAATAAGATGTATTTTACTACAATTAATTTTAAAAGTCTTTCTAATATATTTAATAAAATCAAAAGTTGAATCAAAATCATTTTTAATTAATTCATTTGTAACAATAATTATTTGTTCTTCAGTTAATTTAGAAGAATCAGGAATTTTTATAATATCTTCAATATCCATATTTCTGTTTTAGCGTTTTTGTAAATAATAATTATCAATTTTTTATTTAAAGATAATTTTGAAGTTTCTTTAAATGAATTCTTATAAATAAAAAATTGATATAATTAATAAAAGTTAATAATAACTATAATGACTGATTTAATAAATAAAACAATTGAAGAATTAATTGAATTCTGTAAAGAAAAAGGAATTAATTATTTAACAAAAGCTAATAAACCAATGGCTAAAAAAACTATTATAAGTAATCTTAAAAAAACTGGTTTAATAGAAGATGATGAAGATGATGATTTAGATACAGAAACAACAGACATTAATATTATCATAAGAAAAACCCATAATTATTTATATAAAAGTGCAGGAATTGTTGGAAGTAAGGCACAAAATGACATTATGAGAGTTTTAATTATGAGAATTTTTAATATCCTTTTATCTAAAAATAATAGTTATTTATTATCTGTTTTAGAAGATGCAAATATTAATGATAAATGTTTATTAAAACAATCTCAAATAGAAGCATATAAATCTTATATTTATGATATTTCTAATTTACTAAAAGAAGCAGATATTAAAAATGTTTGGAATAATTTTATAACTAAATTTATGTCTAGATTATTTGATAATATTTATGTTCCTGAAGATGCGCTATTTAATACTCCAAATGATTATGATATAATAAGACTTATTAAAATTATTTCTAAATTTAAAATTACTGATGAATTTATTGATGAATTCTTTATGAAAAATGGAGATATTCATGAAAGTTTCCTTAAATATCAGGGAAACGTTAATTCAAAAGAGTTGGGACAATTTTTCACTCCTAAAATTATTATTAAATCATTATTAAATGAATGTGGTTTTAAAGAACTTATATTAAATAAGGAAGGAACAGATTTTAGTTTATGTGATCCTTGTATGGGAACAGGTGGATTATTATGTTATACTTATAATTATTGTAAAGATAAAATCAATCCATCTAAAATTTATGGTTGTGATATTGAAAGAGATACAATTAAATTTGGAAGTGCTTCATTGATGTTATCAACAAATCAATATAATTCTAATATTATAAGATGCAATTCTTTAATAGAAAACCCATATTTATTTAATAAAGCAGAAGATAAATTTGATATTATATTTATTAATCCGCCATTTGGAACTAAGAATAATTATAAATCATTAAATAAATTATTTGATAATTATAAAAATAAAATAACTACAGCTAAAGATTTTAATGGTAATCCAGAAATTGAATTTAAAGATATTTATCCCTGTATTTCAAATACAGGAACTGAGTTATTTATTCAAATGGTTATCTTCTTATTAAAAAAAGATGGTATTGCTTGTATTATTTTACCTGATGGCGAACTTATGACATCTATAGGAAGTTATAATATAAGAAAATATATATTAGATAATTGTCAAATTATGAAAATTATTAATATTAATGGTGGTACATTTACAAATACAGGAATTAAGACAAAAGCATTAATTATAAGAATAGGAGATTATGATAATTATAATCAAGATATAGAATTTATAGAATTAAATCAAGAAATTAAAGTTTTAGGAATTAGAAAACTGAATGAAAAACTTCAATTTACATTTGAAGATGAAAAAGAAGAAATCATTAATTATAATGAAGATATAGAAATAAAAACTTTGGGCGAAGTTTGTGAAATTCAAAATGGTAAAAGAATTGTTAAAGATCAAGTTGATATAGGTGAATATCCTGTTTTAGGTGGTGGTGGTTTTACATCATTTTATACAAATGAATATTCAAGAGATGGTAAAAGTTGCAAGATAAGTAGAGAAGGTATGTCTTTACATAATTGTGTTATGATATTAAACCAAAAATATTATTTAAATAGTCAAGCATTTACAATTATTTCAAATAATGATAAATTAATTGATAATTATTTATGGTATTATTTAAATAATATTAAAGAAATTATATATAATTGTGGTAGAGGAACAGCACAAAAAGCAATTGATATTGATAAATTTAAATTAATAAAAATACCAATACCATCAATTGAAATTCAAAATAAAATTATTGAATATTTTGATATGATATATGATATAGTTATTAAAAATAATAATGAAAAAATTGAAACTATTAAAAAACTTAATAAAAATTATCTTGAATTAAATCTTATATTTAATAAAGAACTTGAAATTAAAACTTTGGGTGAAATTTCTGAATTTATTAAGACAGGTAAAAATAAACCATTTGATTCTAAAACTGGTTCATTATATCCATATTATGGTACTAGTAAAATTACAGGTTATACAGATGAATATTTATATGATGGCAATTATTTATTAACAGCTCGTAATGGTGTAATTGGAAATTGTTTTTTAGTAAATGGAAAATTCTTTCCATCAGATCATATATTTATCATAGATATTAAAAATAAAATATTGTTAAAATTTATTTATTATTATATTACAAATAATAGTCATAAATTAGATATACTTAAAACAGGGCTTTGCATTCCTAATATAACAAAAGAAATATTAGAAAATTTAAAAATCCCAATACCATCCATAGAAAAGCAAAAAGAAATAATTGAATATCTTGATTTTAATGATGAATTAATTAAAACCTTGGAAAAAGAAAATGAAATAAATAAAAATAATGCTAAATTATTAATGAAACAAATTTTATATAAATAAGCATTCATTCAAAAATATTTAAGAATAACTTAATTTAATCTTTAAATAAATTTTATTATTTGTAATAAAATCTATATCATCTTTTAATAATATTAATAAATGTTTATTAAGTATTTTATATTCATTATTTGATTTTTCATTAAGTTTATGTAATAATATATCATTAAAGATATACAATGTGTAATTAATAAATTACTTAAATTACTTAAATATATTTTTTTATTTTTTTCATAATATATATAAATATATCATTAAATACTTAATTATTTTCAATATTGCTAATTTTTAATTTTAAATCAATTATTATCAAATAATTCAAAAACATATTATTTTATCATCATCTATATTAAATATAATATTGTCTTTTATAACTAAAAACATCTTGTATGTTTTGTAGCGTCTCATTTTATCATAATTAAATTATTTAAATTAATGTTTATAAATGAATTCTAAATAATAATTGGAAAATATTATTTTTAAAATTAATTTTTGGGGAGAGGGGGGGTACTCCTGAGTATTTTTACTCATTAAAATATAAAAAATGATTATTTAAGAAATAATTATATACCATTTTAATATATGCAAAATAACATTTTTTCTTGTGAGTATTGTGATTTTACAACAAAACGAAAATATAACTTACAACGGCATCAAATCGCTTTCCATATTTCAAATATCATTAATAATAAAAAAGATATCATTAATGATAAAAAAGATATCATTAATAATAAAAAAGATATCATTAATAATAAAAAAGATATCCTTAATAATAAAAAAGATATCCAGTCAATTAATGAGTATTTAAATTGCACTAAATGTAATAAAATATATAAAACAAAAAAATCTTTAATAAATCATGAAAAAAATTGCATAGGTATTAATTCATTAACATGTCCTAGATGCATGAAAGGATTTACGACTTATGGTAATAAAAGTAGACATATTAAAAATGATAATTGTAAAGCTAAAAGTATAATTCATTCATCAAATAATAATATAACTCCAAATATAAATATTAATGGAAATAATAATATTAATGGAAATAATAATATTATAAATAATAATTATATAAATAATTTTGGATCTGAAAGAACTGATTATATTACATACGAAGATATGTATAATATTTTAAGATTAAGTGGTAATAATGTTATACCTAAATATATAGAAATGAAACATTTCAATAAAGACTTTCCAGAAAATCATAATATTAAATATGAAAAGAATAATAATTGTTTAATTAAAAAAAATGGTGAATGGAGAATAACTAATATAGAACATTTATCAAATAATCTAATAGATAAAAATTCAAATGAAATTAGAAATTATTATAATGATAATAAAACTAAAATAAATAATTCTATTTCAGATATTGATTTAATTGAATTTATATTTAAAAAATTTAATTATTTAGATTTATGTTTAGATAAAAAACTATATACAAATATTAAAGATGAAATAAAAGAAATTATTCGTTCAACAACTATTTAAAGATAAATTTAATAAACCCTTAAATCAAAATTATTATAAATGCATAAAGACGCTACTTTTCACGGATTAAATTGTTGGTATAAATATTTTTTTGAAAAATTAGGATGGATGTTATTAGCTAAAACATATGGACATGATATACAATTAGAAGCTTATAAAAATAGTGTTGATGAACTAATAAATCATTTAAATAGTAAACATAAAACAATTAAAGATAAAGATAAAAAAGATGACTTAAAAATATTATTAAGTAATACAAAAATATTAAAAACATATGTAGATAAACTATAAAAATATATAAGGAGATTAATAAGAAACCCTTAAATAAATAATATGAAATCTTTTATTAAACCACCATAATAATACCATAAAATCAAATTAGGTATTTTTTTATCAATATCATTAAGAAATTTAATTATATCATTATTATCATTTTTATCTATATCATCATTATCTATAAAATCATTTTTATATTTTTTAATTGCTTCTATACATTCAGCGCGATTATAATAAGGACTTAATTTATAAGTATCATTAAAATTAAAATTGGGATGGGTTTTGAATAATTCTAATGGTAAATTTAATTCTTTATTTTCTTCAAATGATATATATTGTAAATAATCATTATAATTATGAATTTTATTATTCATTAAATGAGTTATTATTCTTTTTATAGTCCATTTTTCAGCAGTCGGTTCAATATCCCATTTAATAATATTGGCAATAATTTCACTTTCTTCAAGTTCATTATCATAATAACAATCATTATAAGAATTTAAAGGACTATTTAAAGGACTATTTAAAGGAGAATTATTATAAATCTTAATATCTTTAATATTTAATCCAATATCATAAATAAGATATTGAAGTATTTCTTTTATTTTTGCGAATTTGATATATTTATCAGTTTCTTCTTCATTATTATAAATAGGAATTATAATATCATTTATTTTATTTAAATTTCTACCATCTAAACCTAAACCATCAGGTCTTATTCCTCGTCCTATTGATTGAATAATATCTTTATTTGATAATTTAGGATCACCAAATGAAAGGAAATCTATTTTATGATTATCATAACCCATATTATACATATTTACAATATAGGCAATAGCATTATTATCTTCATTATGAAAATTCTGAAAATTTAATAAATATTTATAATTATTATCTAATAAATCTAAGATTCTATTATTTTTAATTTCATCACTAATTAATAAATAAGGTTTGATATTAGTTTTACTATTTATGAATTTATTATAATGTGAAAAGAATGCGAATATAGCATTTTTACAACTATTATGAAAATTTAATCCTATTCGTTTATTTTTAATTTGAAATGTATTCAATATAGTATTTGTATAATAATAATATTTATTAGAATTAGTATTTATATTATCTATATCATCATTGTCATCATCATCATTAATAATAATTTCATTAAAATCCATAATAAGAGGTTTAATAGGTGCCAGCCATTTTTCTCTAATTAAATTTCTAACAGTAATAGGTGAATATAGTTCGCCAAAGACATTAATATTATTTTTAATAATTTCTTTATTAGGTGATGCAGATGTGAATAAACGATAAATAATTCTTTCAGTATCATTTAAATAAAATTCTTTATAATGATTATTAGGTTTAATCCAATTTTCAATAGTATAATGAGCTTCATCAAACCATATAATTATGTTCTTAATATCAAACTTAGTAATTATTTTATCATATATAAATTGAAAAGATTGAATACAACAAGAAATAAGATTATAGGAATTATTATTGAAAGTTCTAATTCTTCTTATTTTTTTATTATCATAAATAATAAATTGTTTTTTTAGAATTTTAATATATTTATCATTAATATTTTGAGATGAAATATTTATTCTAGGTGTAAATATAATAATTGTATAACAAATATCTTTATTATTTAAAATAATATAATTTAGGATATAATAAATGATAGTTGATTTACCTGCTCCAGTTGCTAATTCTAAATAGAATTTATTAATTTCAAGAAGTTTTTTAAAACCGTATTGAATGATATTTATTTGATAATCTCTTAATTTTATTTTAATATCTTTAATTTCTTTGTCATTATCATTGTCATTGTCATTATCATTGTCATTATCATTGTCATTATCATTGTTGTTATTATCATTTTTATTATTAAAATCATTAATATCATTAATTTCATCTTTTGATAATTTTCTAGTATTAATGCCAATATCTTTAAAAACATTAATAAATATATCATCTAATAATTCAATAGCTTCATTAGACCTAATAAATTCAGTACCTCCTCCTTTTTCATAAATTAAATATTTCTTAATTTCTATAAGTTTATATAAATCAATACCATTTTCAATAGCTTCTTGATTTATATCATTATTGCAAGTATTATGCAACCTAGATATTATTTTATCATATTCTTTATAAATATCATGATAAATATAATTATCAGTTTCAATACATTCGTATAAAGCTAAATATAAAGATTTATGAGAATGTTGTTCACTAGTAAGTCTATTTTTAGGGTTTGTTGTAAAACCATATTTAAATTTATTTTCAGGATTCCAATCTTTATTTGTTTGAATATATAAATATTTCATATAAAATAATTTTTGATTATAATAAAATCATATTTTTTATATAAGGCAATTTCAAAATTATCTTTAAATAAATTCTTATAAATAGAAAATGTGTATAAATAAGGAAGTTTCATTAATAACATATGGAATAGGTATATGTAGTTGTATTATATTATATTTGAGGGGTTATAAAATTGAAGCATTGTTTTACGGATTTATTATTCAAATGCAGTTAATTGAATATCTATTATGGTTAAATAATAGATGTGATAATATTAATAGGACAATAACGAAAATAGGTATATTGATAAATCATCTTCAACCAGTATTTTTATATTTATTGGTTATAAATTTCAATAATAATATAAATGAATATCTAAAAATAATTATTCATATTAGTATAATTATTTATTTAATTTCTGTGAGTATATATTTTTCATTTAATTATAAATTATTAAATTCATGCACAATTGGAATACCAAATGAAAAAGAATTACAATGGGATATTCAATATGGTAAAAATAAATTTTTTTATTTTATATTTGTTATATCATTGGTTTTATTATTATTATTAGGATTAAATAAAAATAATTATATCAATGCTTATATAATTTTCCTAACATTTATTATATCATATGTTAAATATTTTGAGACAAAAAGCATTGGTACAATTTGGTGCTTATTAGCTGCTTATATTCCATTATTATTAAATATTATATATACAATTAAATAAAAACCAAAAAAATATTTATCCTAAATGAATATTAAGTGCTTTTGAAACAGATGCTAGTGCATTTGTATCTAAATGTTTCCTGAATATTCCTTTATTTTTAGTCAAAATAACCCAATTAATTTTATCTTGATTTTCTTTTAATAGGTCCATTGCATTGGAGTTCATAGATAAGAAATCCCAGTTAATTTTTTCAGGATTTTCTCTCAAGAGTTCAATTGCATTTTTATTGAAACAAAGATTAATCCAATTGATTAAATCAATATTTTCTTTCAAAAGTTCTATAGCATTCTTATTAAAAGAAAGATTATCCCACTCAATCATATCTGGATTTTCTTTTAAAAGTTCAATTGCGTTTTTATTCCTTGATAAATTAGCCCAATTGATATTTTCAGGATTTTCCCTTAAAAGTTCAATGGCATTAACATTCAAAGAGAGATTAAACCAATTAATCTTGTTAGGATTTGCTCTTAAAAGTTCAATAGCATTCTTATTGAAAGATAATAAATCCCAATCAATCATATGAAGATTTTCAGAGAGAAGTTTAATAGCATTTGAGTTTAGAGATAAATTTCTCCAATTTATTTTTTTTTGATTAGCTTGTAAAAGGCTAATAGCGTTCTTATTGAAAGATAGACTATGCCAATTAATTTCGCTACTATTAATGATAAGATTCATAGCATACTTATTTGCGCACATTTTAGCCCAAATAATATTATCATATGAAATATAATCAATTGAAAGGAGATTATAATGTAGGTTAGGTATAACCAATAATTTTTCATCAATCCAATCCAAAAGTTTATATTTATGGAAAACAAGATTTGAAGCAATAATATCACAAATATCTCTATTCATTTTAATTTAAATTATAATAGTTAAAACTTCATTTTTTTATTCATTCACAATTAAAAGGCTTAAATTTTATTTTTTCTATTATTATTAAAAATTGATTTAAAGATATATTTAAAATCTTTTTAAATGGTTTTGGGAGATATAATAATAATATCTGTGATGATTTCAATAATACTAATGATAATTGCTGGTATTAGATATATACTGAATAGGAATATGGAGAGAAATTTAATAAATATAGTATTATCAAAATTAGATTTCTGTCCTACTACTTATAAGATTGATAAGAGGGATAATAAGATTTATATTAAATGTCATATGTTATTTAATAATAAGTATATATATAATGATGCATCATTAGGAAGAACTAATCATATAATATTTAATGGAGGATTAAAGATAGTAGATATTATAATTGATTTGAAGGAGAAGAAATATAAAATAATAGTAATAGCATTTCATATAATAAATACGTCAGCTGATTTATATGAAGAATTGAAGATAAAACTTAATAAGAGGGATTATTATTTTATAAATAATATTATTGATTTAAATTTCAATATTGATACTAATGATGTTAGTTTATGTAATATTGAAGTTCCTGATTTAAATTCATATATGTATATTTATAATGAAACTTCAAATTATGATAAATATATGTGTAATAGATATAGTGTTCTATTAACAAATGATATAGATTCAGTTTATATTAATTCAATTTCTACTACATTCCCAAATAATACAATGGAACCATTATTAACAAATGAAATAAGAATTAAAGAATTTGAATGTCGGTTTTTATAAAAAAATGATTTAAAGTTTTAAAATTAAATCCTTAAATCGTTTTTTGAGTGAATAATGTTTGTGGGTGATATTATTATTATTATTATGATTATAATAGCATTATTGATAATAGTCATTAAAGATAATGATGATAAGAATGATAATGATGATAAGAATGATAATTACAATAATGAAGAGATAAATATAATAAATTTGGTATTAAGTAAATTGGATTACATTCCTAATCATTATAAGATAAATAGGAAAGATAATAAGATATTTATTAAATGTCATTATTATACAAAAATTTATTCTCATTTATTGTTTAATGGTTATTTTATTAATGATGTTAAAAAAAATTCTAATCAAGATTATTATATTAAGACATATGATAATAATAAAATAAATACATTATTTCTATATAATTATGATCCAAGTAAGGATTTAGGAGTTATTACATTTGATATTCTTATAGATATGAAAAATAAGAATTATAAAATTATTACTTCTTATTTCCAAATTATTAATTGTATTAGGGATGATGAAGATTTATATGCAAAGATTATTAAATATTTAGAAACTCCATCATTTTATATTAATGTTAATTATATATATGATGAAAATTTAAATATTTATAATACAAATATTAATTCTTTAAATGAATTATTTTATAAAGAATGTTCAAGAAAAGATAAGATATATAGATTTCATCATATGCAAAAATTTAATATAACTATTACAAATGATGAAGAATATTTGAGTATAAATCCCATTCTATCACAATCAGGTGAATATCCAATTCATTTAACTGAATTATCAGTTGAATTTGATAAAAAACCTCATATAAATAATCATATTGCCATTAAAATATTTTCTGGTATTTTCATTTAAATAAATTTTAAAGAATTAGAATGTTATTTTTTCAATTTATTTTTTTATTAATTTTTCATATCTTTTTGTTTATAATAATAAGATATAAATTAAAATTATGAAAAGAATGTAATAAATATGGTATTGTCCAAATTAGATTTTTTACCTAATCATTATAAGATAATTAAGAAAGATAATAAGATTTTCATCAAATGTCATTATTATACTATTGATTTATCGCATTTCATAATAAGTAATTATATTATCAATTATATTCAATATAATTCCCTTGGTTATTATCTTAGAATTTATGGTAATCATCAATTACAAAAAGATTACTTTCTAATTATGCTGCTGGGAAAGATATAGGTATTATAGCTATTGATATTCTTATTGATTTTAAGGCAAAGAATTATAAAATAATAACTTCCTATTTCCAAATTATTAATTGTATAATTGATTCCGATGATTTATATTCAAAAATTATTTCATATTTAGATAATCCAAATTTTTATATTAATGTTAATAATATTTACGATAATAATCTAGATATTAATGATAATATTCCATCTTATCTATATCAGCCATTCTATCAACAATTGGCAAACAAAGAAAGAAGAAATAGATGTAATTATATTAAATATTTTAATATCATAATCACAAATGATATAATATCTTTAACGATTAACCCAAAAAGGCGAACATCCAAATACCTTTATGGATGTATCAACAGAAATTGACACAAAACCACACATAAATAATCATATATCTATCAACAAAATTAAAGGACTGTTATTATAACTAATGATTTAAAGAAATTAATAAGAATTCTTTATATAAAATGAATGAACTATTTTTGATTGATACGGCTATATCAAAATTAGATTTTGTTCCCCAATACAATAAATCAATTAAAATAAATAATAAGATATATGTAAGATGTCATTCTTATTTTATAAATATTTATAATTATTATGCTACAACAATAGAAACAATTGATATAGATGAAGAAATTAAGATAAAAGCAATTGAATATATACAGCCAAAGATATATATAGATAATAATTATAATCCAATTTCAGAAAAATATAATGATATTATAGATAATAAAAATAGTAATTTATATATATGTATTACACATGCAGATATTATTATAGATTTGGATAAAAAAAATTATAAAATATACAAGGTAAATTTTAATATTAGAAAACCAACAAAAGATAAATATAATTTATTTGAAAAGATTATAAATAATATTAATACTTATTATTTCAATATCAATTATGAACTAATGTATATTACTTATCATTTATCAGATGTTATTAATAGTATTTATTATATTAATACCATGTCTATTTCTTTAACAGATAATATAGATGCTATTAATATTGATTTAATACAACATACAGCAACATCTATAAGTCAAGAAATAGATTATAAACCATTTATATTTAATGAAGTTAAACTTAAAGTTGTTGATATTATTTTTTAAAAAAAATGATTTAAGGATTTTAATAAGAAACCCTTATATAAGTTTTTAGGGATTAGATGGATATTTTAGTTAATTTGATAAATCTTTTAACGGATAGGATTAATGATATTAGTGATAAGAATATTATAAATATTGTTTTATCAAAATTAGATTTTATACCAAATCATTATAAAGTCATTAAGAACGATTCTAAGATTTTTATCAAATGTCATAATTATTATATCAATGTTTTTAATGATGATGATTATAACAAAGATGAAATTAAGATAAAAGCTATTGAATATAGTCAATCTTTAATATATTCACATACTGAAAATAGTTGTATCCCACCACCTCAACATTATAATGAAATTATAAATAATATTGATTCTTATAAATCAAGAAACCCTAATTTATATATATGTATTATATATGCAGATATTATTATTGATTTAGAAACACAAAATTATAAAATAACTAAAAGCTATTTCAATATTAGAAAACCAACTGAAGATAAATATAAATTATTTGAAACTATTATTACTAATATTGATAATCCATCATATTATTTCAATCTAAATTATGATTTGAAATCTATCAATGAATCTTATTCTAATATTGATAATAATATTTATCATTTAACTGATATTAAACTCTCATTTATTGGAAAAAATGGAGAAGAAAATAAAATTGGTCTTATTATGCCAACCATATCTTCAATATCTCCTGAAATTGACACTAAACCATTACTTAGTAATCAAATAAAAACAAATATTATTAAAGGTGGGTTTATTTAAAGATAATTTTTTAAATTAATACTAATATGAAATTATTATTTTTTTGTAATTTATTTATCATATGTTCCAATGCTTTCACTTATTCTACTCCATTTTTATTAAAATCATCTTCATCATTAAACGTTTATAATAATCAACTTAATTATTATAATCGCAATCATCCTATTATTACTAGTCATCTTAGTCTAAAGAAAAATAATGACAAT
>Ga0114969_10002306_pt1 | contig 15729 bp, 9 predicted proteins | sample M_130807_MF_Meta_FD_87316 | JGI IMG/M metagenome (GOLD analysis project Ga0114969, IMG submission 87316) | Freshwater microbial communities from Lake Montjoie, Canada to study carbon cycling - M_130807_MF_MetaG | ecosystem: Environmental > Aquatic > Freshwater > Lake | place: Lake Montjoie...
AAAATCCCTCCGCGCGTTCAGTCAGACGGCCCCCCAATCAGACCGCCCTCGATCAAGTTCTAAAATAGCACTATTCTGAAATTTGAGCAGCTAGCGGAATGCGCTGCAATTTTCGTGATGTTTATACGGATACCACATGCATGCGCGTGGAAGCTTTCCCTTGTCTGGAATCAGTCGCACTCGGCGAAATTTGCTTTCGGACAGCGGTCCGCCAACTCTTCGGCTTCGTGGGTCTGGGCTTCGGACAAGACCTTCTTAATTCGGTCCCGATTCTGGGCGGCTAAGCTATTCGGGCCTGCAATTGAGGAGGCAATGGAGAACCATGCAAGAGCCTTTACCGGGCTAGCCGCGACGCCTTTTCCAGCGAAATAGGAGGCGCCCAAGCTCACCTGCGAATCCGAGTCGCCTTGGTGGGCGCCGAGTCGGAACCATTTGACCGCTTCGGTGAAATCCTGGGGAACGGCATTCCCATCGCGGTACAGGATGCCCAAGGTCCCTTGCGCGGGCGCATAGCCATGCTCCACTAACTTTGCCCAGGCCTGATATGCGCCGAAATAGTCGCCAGCTTGCGCCGCTTGGACTCCGAGTTGGAAGGCAACGGTATTGACCTTATCCGAGAACTGATCGACCCAAGGTGGGGTCGATGGGTTACGAGAGTTACTCAGCGCAAAAACAATTCCCGCAACAATTTTGACGGCCACGGGTTGCCCGTTTTGGGTCGCGGGCGTGAATTTCCATCTGTGCGTTAACGTGCATGCCGCTTCGTCTATACGTGCTTTGCCGCTGGCCTGGATCAGGTCGCACGGGCCGGTCACACTGCCGTCCTTATCGATCGTATACCGCAGCAATACGCCGCCTTGCTCCCCGAGGCGGATTGAAATTGCAGGGTAGTCTCCGGGGCCAACCGCATGGCTGTTCAGAGGCATAGGTAGGGCCGGTGGAACGGCGATCGGTAGTTGTTCTGCTGGAAACGCGGCGGTGGAAGCCACCGCGCCGATCAGCGTGACTGCGTAGAGGCTCTTTGGACGGCAGCGCATCTTAGTGTGCCAGCGGGTCGGGGCGGAATTGGATGTGGACGGCGCGGGGTGATGAGCCTTTGCCGGTTTCCATCAGCCAGGGGGTACGGTCGCCGTTCGTGCTCCACAGGCCGCGGCCCTTCCATCCGGCGTTGGGATCGTCGATGCGGGCGTCCATGCCCTTGGCGAAGAAGCTGATTGGATAGGGGATGCGCATGGTGACGAACTTGCCGTTCTTCAGGGCAACGAAACCGTCGCCAAGATTTGCCGTGGAAACCGGAATGTTCTCGCCGAGCCCCATCGCGTTGTGCTGGTCGACCCAGGTGTAATAACTCGACTCCGCGCTGTTATCGCCCAGGCCCTCGAAGCCGGGGCCGGGATATTTGTACGAAGCCCAGCCTTCGGGGCAGTGATTGCCGGTGGCCTTGGGACCGTTGAGCGGCGCTTTGCACTTGCGGCGGTCGAAGCTGACCAGATGTCCGCTGGAGGCCGAACCCCACAACACGCCGTTTTTGTCGATATCACCGCCGCGAATGCCGAAGGCGGGACCGGGCATGTTATAAACTTCGGACAGGCCGGTCTTGGGATCGAAGCGCAGGAAACCCGCCTCTCCGACGAAGACACCCACGGTGTACCAAATGCTGCCGTCGGTCGGATGCGGCATCACCGCATAAGGGCCGTCGCCGCCGGTGATGCGTTGATCCTTGGCGGAATTGGCGGGCGCGTCCGGCTCCACATAATCGTCGCGCTTGCCGTTGCCGTTGATGTCGAGCACGAAGGGTGACCACCCCTGCGCTTTCAGGGAGTCGTGGGTCTGGTCCCACACCTTCGTATTGATCCAGCCCGCGACTTCGCCCGTGCCGGAAAGCCACAGCGTATTGTCGGCGTCATAGCCGAACTGCGGATGGTGCGTGCCGAAGCAGGTGTCGATGAAGTCGTACTTCATCGTCTTGGTATCGAGCACCGCAACCTGACGCGCGCTCTTCTCCAGCGGGAATGTCTTCGCGGACGGAAGCGCGGAGCCCTTTTTGCAGATGGCGGGATTATCGACTCCGCGCACGGTTGCCGAGAGCCACAGCCGGCCGTCTTTGCCGAACATGGAATTATGATTGTTGGCGCGAGTGTCCCACAGTTTCCGGTCGCCCCAATAGGCGGAAGGCTGCAGCGGATTGACGGACGCCGCGTGATCCGGGCCCAGCGATTCCGGCATCTTGGTATCGCGCACCGGCATCTTGAAGAACGATACCTTGTTCGTCTTCGGATCGAGGATCGGCATGTTGTCGGTGGAATATTCGGGCGAACCGTAAAGCGGGCCGCCGGCATTCACCGTCGGGTTGCGCTTATCGGATGAGATCAGGTCGTGCAGGTATTTATCGGGCGTGGACCATTCCCAGGACGTGACGACGATATTGCGCTCCAGACCTTGCGGGCGGGAGGGCTTGGCTTTCGGCAGTTCGCCCTTCGCGATGCGGTCGGTCCACTCGCCGAGATAGCCGTAAGGCACGCCGCGGAAATAGCCACCGATCTGATTGGTCATCATCTCGCCGGCTTGGCCTGACTGCGTGCGCCGCATCCAGGCTTCCTTGCCCGATTTGAAGCCGCCGAATTGGGCGGGGATGGTGCGCGTCGCTTCCTGGCCGATCTGGTGACAGCCGATGCAGCCGATGTTTTTCATCTGCTTCAGCCAATCGATCTGGGTCAGTTCTTTGGGAATGCCGCTCTTGGCGTTCGGGCCGAACTGGTCTTTGGCCGGAATCTTCATCATCGAATACCAGTAGATCGCCGGGTAGTAGTGCGCGGCCTCGGCCTCGGTCGGCGCCGGGACGGACGCAAAGTTCAGCCGCTGCCCCGGTTTGCCGCGCAGCTTCGGTGTGTCGACGAGGCCGTAGCCGCGGACCCAGACTTGATAGTTTGCGGCCGGCAGGTCGGGAAGGACGTAACGGCCCTGGTCGTCCGTCACGACGATGCGCGCGTATTTCGTCGGCAGGTCGGTGGTTTCCGCTATGACCCATACGCCGGCTTCGGGTTGTCCATTGGGTGCGCGAACGAGGCCGCCAATGTCGTCGTTGTCGATGGCCGGCGTTGCGGCGGGCTCCTGTCCGCGCGCAGTGCCGGACGGCATCGTTACCAGTCCAGCCAAAGCGATTGCAGCCACGCTCGAAGACAATACCTGACGCAGGTTCATTTGCAGTCCCTCCAGTGCCGATGATGCGATTTGCGCCTTTTTACTCCAGAGAAGCCCGGTACGCCAACGCGCGCCGCCCGGTGGCTGCATCTTCGAGCCTATGTTAGCTTCGGCCCTGGATTCCAATCCGGGGAGGGATGGCGGTGTCCGTATCCAGCGTAAAAGCAAGAATGCTTGCCTGCGCCGTTGCCGTGGGCGGTTTGGGGCTGACATGGGTGGCATCCGCCGCGCCGCAGAATTCAGCGCCGCCGGATTTTTCGTCCAACCTTGCGGGGTGGGTAGGGCTTAACGGGGCGGGGCCGTCTTACGAAGCGGTGCCGGGCGTGGAGCCCGGCCCGGTCCGCAGCGACCCGGCGCATCCCTTTGTGCCCAATGGCACCGACAAGCAACCGACCTTTCGTATTGCCGATTTGACCAATCCCAATCTGATGCCGTGGGTCAAAGAGGTGATGAAGAAAGACAATGACGAGGTCTTAGCCGGCAAGATGGCCTTCACGCCGCAATCGAGCTGTGTGCCCGGCGGCGTGCCGATGTTCATGGGACTGGGCGGCCCCAACCCGATCGTGTTTCTGCAGACGCCGAAGGAAGTCACCATCGCCTTCTGGAGCGATCATCAGGTCCGGCACGTCTACATGAACGTGCCGCATTCCAAGAACCCAAAACCGTCCTGGTACGGAGAATCCATCGGCTACTACGAAGGCGATTCGCTGGTCGTCGATACCATCGGGCTGACGGACAGAACCTTCGTCGATATTTACCGCACCCCGCACACGGCCAAGCTGCACGTTGTGGAACGCTGGCGCGTCATCGAGGGCGGCAAGATGCTGGAGTCGGTGTTCACCGTGGATGATCCCGGCGCCTTTTATAAGCCGTGGACGGCGCGGCGGCGCTACCAGCGTGTCGAGCAGGAGCCGATGGAAGCGCCGTGCGCCGAGAACAACAGCAACAATATTTTCGACTACCACATCCCCGAAGCCAAAGCGCCGGACTTTTAGCCAGTCCTACTCGCCGCCAATAAAAAGGGGTAACACAAAGATCACGAAGGTCGCACAAGGGGCACTATGACTTGGTGTTCTTCGTGAATTCCTTTGTGGCTTTTGTGCTACCCGTTTTTGGAAACCTCGTGCTGCCGCCTTAGGGCTGCCATGGTACGGTGAGCGCCGATCCCTCAGCGTATCATCATGGCTCTTAAACTTTACCTCGCCGGACCCGACGTTTTCCTTCCCAATGCCCGGGAGATCGGGCGGCTGAAAAAGGACATCTGCGCCGAGTTCGGCTTTGAGGGTTTGTTCCCTCTGGATACGGACGAGAAAATCTCCGTCAGCTCGCGAAAAATTTTTACGGCCAATTGCGGGCTGATGCGCAAAGCGGACATCGGCATCTTCAATTGCTCGCCGTTCCGCGGGCCGGGCGCCGATGCGGGCACCGCGTTCGAGATTGGCTATCTGTTCCACGCGGGCAAGACGCTCTGGGGCTACACCAATTCGTCGGAGACCTATCGCGCGCGCGTCAGTGCGGTCCAGCGCACGCGCATAAAGAAAGACCGCGTCGTCGATACGCTTGGCCTCAGCGTCGAAGACTTCGGTCTTGCAGACAATCTGATGCTGATCGAGGCCATTCGGGTTTCCAGGGGCAGAACGATCGCGGTCGCAGAGCCCCAAGGCACGCAGCACGATCCATTGGCGGCAATGGCCGCGTTCAAAAAATGTCTTGAAGGAATCAAGAAAGGGATGTCGAGACGCGGCGTTTCCTAAGAAGGTTTTCGGAGGCGCGTCTCCCGGATTGCCTCGCGGCTCAGGTTGTCATATTGTCATACAGTATGATGTAACCTGAACAGGTCCATGGCAAATCCCAAACTTCTGGAGAAGGCATTCAAGGCCATCGGCAAGCCGTTGGCGCGCAAGGAAGACGGGCGGCTGATTACCGGAAAGGGCCGCTTCACCGACGATTTCAACCTGCCGAACCAGACCTGGACGGCCATGGTGCGTTCGCCCTATCCGCATGCCCGCATCGTCAGCATCGACCCAAGCGCCGCGCTCGAAATGCCGGGCGTGCTGGCCGTGTATACCGGCGCCGATTGCGCGGCCGACGGCCTGAAAGACATCCCGCATAACCCGGTGCCTTCGACGCAGTTCGACGTAAAGCTCAGGGGCCGCGGCAATACAAACGTGTTTATCGGCACCCATCCGCTGCTCCCCGCGGACAAGGTGCGCTATGTCGGCGAGGCGCTGGCCATGGTCGTCGCGGGAACGCGGGCGGAAGCCTATGCGGCGGCGGAAATGGTGAGCGTCGAATATGAGGAGCTTGCCTGGGTCGCCGATACCATCAAGGCGACCGCGCCCGACGCGCCACGCGTGTGGGATGATTTACCCGACAACGTGCTGGTTGACGCCAAGTTTGGGAACGCTGAAGCGGTCGATGCCGCGTTCGCCCGTGCGCGCCACGTGGTCACCGCCACATATCGCATTGGCCGCGTGACGGGCGTTCCGTTGGAACCGCGCGCCGCGTTGGGCTCGTATGATGCCGAGACAGGCCGGTATACGCTTTATGCCGGCAGCGGCGGCGCAGTGCGGCAGAAACAGGAAATCGCCACCGTCCTCAATCTCAATCCGGCGGACGTGCGGGTATTGTCGTTCGATGTCGGTGGCAATTTCGGCACGCGCAATCGGACCTATGTCGAGTTCGGTTTGGTGCTGTGGGCCTCGCGAAAGCTGGGGCGGCCGGTGAAATTCCGTGCGGAACGGTCCGAATGTTTTCTCACCGATTATCAGGGGCGCGATCTGGTCACCGAAGTTTCGCTGGCGATCGACGAGAACGGGAAGTTCCTGGCGCTGCGGGCGTCCAATCTGAGCAATGTGGGCGCGCGCTGTGTGTCGCTGTCCCCGCTCAGCAAAGGCTCGGGATTGATTACCGGCTCCTATGACATTCCCTATGCCACGCTGCATGCCCGCGCGGTCTATTCCAATACGATGTCGACACAGGCCTATCGCAGCTCCGGGCGGCCCGAGGTCACATTTGCCATTGAGCGGTTGATCGACAAGGCGGCGCGTGAGACGGGCTTCGACCGCCTCGAATTGCGGCGCAAGAACCTGATCGGCACCAAGCAGATGCCGTACACGAACCCGGTCGGTTCGATCTATGACAGCGGCGAATATGAGATCAACATGGACAAGCTGCTGCGGCTTGCCGATTTCGCCAATGTTGCAAAGCGCCGCGAGGAGGCACGGCAGCGCGGTATGCTGTTCGGTTTGGGTTTTGCGAACTATGTCGAATCCTCAACCGGCTCGCCGAAAGAGCGCGCCGACCTGATCGTGGGCCCCGAGGGCGTCGAAGTCGTCATCGGCACGCAGCCCGCCGGTCAGGGACATGAGACAAGCTTCGCGCAGGTGACGGCCGATCTTCTCGGGCTTCCCTTCGACAAAGTCTCCATCACGCTCGGCGATACAGATATCGTCAGCGCGGGCGGTGGTACGCATTCCGGCCGCTCCATGCGGCACGCCAGCACCGTGATTGCGTTAGGCGCGGACGACCTTGTCTCCAAGGCGAGCCGTCTTGCCGCGCACATCTTTGAAGTGCCTGTCGACCAGATTGCGTTCGACGATGGCCTTTTCAGCGCCATTGGCACCAACCGCACCATCGATTGGTTCGAATTGGCGGCCAAGGCGGCGGACACGGGGCTACCGGAATTCGCCGACGGCCTGCGCGTACGGCGCGACAATGAAATGCACCGTCAGGTGTTTCCGAATGGCGCCTGCATGTGCGAGATCGAAATCGATCCTGCTACGGGCGGCCTTACGATTATGCGCTACGCGACGGTGGATGATGTGGGCCGTTGCATCAATCCGCTGATCGTCCATGGACAAACGCATGGCGGCATCGCGCAAGGCGTGGGGCAGGCGCTGTGGGAAGCCTGCGTCGTCGATCCGGATTCCGGGCAGCCGGTGAACGGCTCGCTGATGGATTACGGCATGCCGCGCTTCGACAACATGCCGTCGTTCAAAACGGAAATCGCCGAAGTGCTTTCGCCGACCAATCCGTTCGGCGTGAAGGCGGGCGGCGAGGGCGGCACCACACCCGCGCCGGCCGTCATCATGAGCGCCATCGACGATGCGCTGGCCAATCTGGGAACGCCGATTGAAATCGATATGCCTGCAACGCCGGTAAAAATCTGGACGGCGATCCAGCAAATGAAACCCGGCAAAGCGGCTTGAGGATTGTCATGACCACCGTATCGATGACCGTAAATGGCACGAAGGTTTCTCGCGATGTCGAGGACACCACGTTCCTTGCCTTTTTCCTGCGTGAGACGTTGGGGCTGACGGGAACGCATGTCGGGTGCGACACCACCCAATGCGGCTGCTGCGTCGTTCTGATGAATGGAACGTCCGTGAAGTCCTGCACCGTGCTGGCGGCGCAAGCGGAAGGCGCTGACGTGACGACCATCGAAGGGCTGGCAAAGGACGGCGAGCTGCATCCGGTGCAACGCGCCTTTCACGAATGTCATGCGCTGCAATGCGGCTTTTGCACACCCGGCATGATCATGGCCGGCGTAGACCTGATCACGAATTATCCCGGCACGCTGACCGAAGGCGTCGTGCGGCATGAGATGGAGGGCAATCTCTGCCGCTGCACCGGCTACCACAACATCGTCAAAGCGGTTCTGACAGCGGCAGCCGAGATGCGTCCGGCTAAGACGGCGGCGGAATAGGCACATGGATACCACCCACTATCGTCGTCCCAAGACATTGGCTGAAGCACGCGCGGCGTTCGGTGCGTCCACCGACGCCGCGTTCCTTTCCGGCGGGCACACGCTGCTGCCGGCGATGAAGCTGCGTTTGACAAGCCCGAGCGATCTGATCGATCTGGGCGCCATTCCCGAATTGCGCGGCATTTCCATTAACGGCCGCTCGCTTTCCATCGGCGCTGCCACGGTCCATTTGGATGTCGCAGAAGCTCAACTCGTCAAGACGAACATTGCGCCGTTGGCCGGGCTGGCCGGCTCCATCGGCGACCGGCATGTGCGCCATCGTGGCACCATTGGCGGCTCCATTTCCAACAATGATCCGGCGGCGGATTATCCGGCGGGCGCTTTGGGCCTGGGCGCAACCATTGTCACCGACCGGCGGCGTATTCTCGCGGACGAATTTTTCGTCGGCCTGTATCAGACGTCGCGCGAACCCGACGAGATTGTCACCCGGATCGAATTTCCCATTCCCGATGTAGCGAGCTACGCGAAATTTATGAGCCCGGCGTCGCGGTTTTCCATCGCTGCCGTCTTCATCAGCCGCACCGGCGCCACGGTGCGCGTCGCGGTGACGGGCGCGGGCGGAGAAGGCGTGTTCCGTGCCAGAGATCTGGAAGCTGCGCTTGCAAAGGACTTTCATCCAAGAGCGTTGAACGCTTGCGCGATCGATCCCGAAACGATGATGAGCGATCACAATGGCACGCGGGAATATCGGGCCAATCTGGTGATGGTCATGGCCCGCCGCGCCATGGAAAATCTGGGCACGATCAGCGTGTTCAAATGAATCGGGGCTAAGACAGCGATGCCTGATCGCGACGCCATCAAGCTTTCGCCCGTCCGGCATCAGTCCGCGCCGTTGCGTACCAAGATCATTGCGGCCCTGCGCGGCGCCATCGAAACTGGCGTGCTCGCGCCGGGAACGCGACTGATCGAAAAGGATCTCTGCGATCAGCTGAATGTCAGCCGCACGTCGCTGCGGGAGGCGTTACGTGAATTGCAAGCGGAAGGAATCTTCGAGCCCGATTCGGCGCGCGGGCTGACCGTCGCGAAAATCTCACGGGAAGAAGCCGAGAACGCCTATCGCATTCGCTCGGTGCTTGAGGCGCTTGTGGTGGAGCAGTTCATCGAAAGCGCCGGCGATGCCCAGATGCGCGAACTGGTGCGCGATGGCGAAGCACTGAAGCTTGCCTATCAGTCCGGCGAGCTTCAGAAAATCATCGAAAGCAAGCGTGCCTTCTATGATCGCATCTGTTCGGGCGCCGCCAATGCGATCGCGTTCGACATCATCAACCGTTTGGTGCTGCGCACATCGAGCCTGAGAAGGCATTCGCTGATGCGAAAAGAGCGGCAGGCGCAAAGCATCAAGGAAATCGACCGGCTGGTGAAAGCGATTCTCAAACGCGACGTCGAAACGGCGCGCGCCGCGGCAATCGATCACACAAAAAATTCCGCGCGCTCGGCCTTGGGCGCGGTTCTTGGCAACGAGGCCGATGAAACACCGCCGCCGAAGCAACGGCGAAAAGAGAGTGTGAGCTAGATCCGGCGCGTTATCCCGCCAGGAACCAGCCGATCACGGCGATGGCCGTGCCGATGGCCAGCATGATCCAGACGGTTTTGGAGTGGTTCGGCTCGGGTTGAGCCGGTACCGGTGCGGCACTTCCCTCGGGTGTGGCGGGGGCCTGAACCTGATCGACAAATCGCGTGAAGAACTGATCGGCCATCGATTTCGCCGTCGTGTCGATCAAGCGTGCGCCGAGCTGCGCCAGCTTGCCGCCCACCTGCGCGTCCACAGTGTATTGCAGGAGCGTTCCTTCAGGCTGCTCGGAAAGTTTCACCTTGGCGGCGCCTTTGGCGAAACCGGCCGGTCCGCCTTTGCCTTCACCAGAGAGCGTATAGGAGTTAGGCGCGTCGATGTCTGACAGCTTCACCCGTCCTGAAAACCTGGCCGAGATCGGTCCGAGTTTAATCGCGACAATGGCCGTCATCTCCGTTTCCGATATGACATCGATCTGCTCGCAGCCGGGGATGCTGGCTTTCAGAATCTGCGGATCGTTGAGCGCCTTCCAAACTGTCGCCTTGGGAGCGGAGATCAACCGTTCTCCTGACATCTCCATATCGAAATCTCCTAGGTCTTCAGATCGCGGGCATTGTCATACAATATTACATACTACAAAGAAAGCGGGTGCGGACGCACGGGTGATGGCCGCCTCGCGGGAATGAGCAGGCGAAGAATCGTCGCAATATCGGAGGCGGAATATAGCTTTGCCGGCCAGCCACGGCTGGGCTTTTTCCACCGCGTGGGAGGTGGAATGTTATCGGTCTGCCGCTGGCTTCATCTAAATGAAGGCGTAGTCCGCGGCGTGGAGGGTGGGGTGGTTGGTGAAGTGGATCGTCTCGGCATGGTGGTCGATGCCGTCGGTGATCACCCAGTCTGTCGCGTTCATCTGCGTGAAGGTTGAGCCGGGGCCGAAGCCCGAAAATTGCAGATGATCGCTGCCTGGCGCGAAGTCGGTGACGGTGTCGCCATTGGCTTGACCAGAAGTAAACACGAACACGTCGTTTCCGGTTCCGCCCGTCAGGGAATCCATTCCGGCGCCGCCATCGATCGTATCGTTGCCCGCCCCGCCGTTAATCGTATCGCTTCCGGAGCCCCCCGTGATGGCATTGGCCAGCGAATTGCCGGTGCCCGTAAAGTTGGCCGAACCGGTATGGAGCAGATTCTCAACCTGCGTTCCCAATGTGTAGCTGGAGCCGGCTGTGCTGACGGTGTCCGTTCCCCCGGCGGTTTTCTCGACCACGGAATCGCCCGTGTCCACAATATAAAAATCGTTGCCGTTTCCCCCCGTCAGGGTATCCGCGCCAGCTGCTCCGTCGAGCGTGTCGTTGCCGATCCCGCCGGTGACCGCGTTCGCGAGCCCGTTGCCGGTGCCCGCAAAGTTTGCCGTGCCGGTGTACACCACTCTCTCGACGTCAGACGTAAGCGTGTAGACGGCTAATGTGGTTTTCACCGTGTCGGTGCCCCCGCCAAGACTTTCCGCCACCAAATCCCCGGCATTGTCGACAACATAAGTATCGTTGCCTAAACCACCGGTCAGGGTATCGGCGCCCGTCCCGCCGTCTAACGTGTCGTTGCCGTTTGCGCCGTTGAGGTTGTTGTCCTGGGTGTTGCCGGTTCCGGCGAATGCAGCAGCGCCTGTGTAGGCTACATTCTCAATGTTCGCGCCAAGGGTATATTTGGCCAGCGTGGTAAGGACGGTGTCGTTGCCCTCGCCGGTATTTTCAATAACCGAGTCCGATGCGTTGTCGACGATGTAGGTATCGTTGCCCAAGCTGCCGGTGAGTGTGTCTTTTCCTATTCCTCCGTCGAGCGTGTCGTTTCCGGCGAGGGATTTGATTTTGTCATTTCCGCCAAGGCCCAGAATGAGGTCGTCCTCGGAAGTGGGGAGCGGTTGCCCGGCCACTGTGAGCGTGGCGTCGATGGTGTTTCCTATTGAGGTGCCGGTAATCGTGACGCCGAACGCATTGGCGATAGCGATGGAGAAAGTTTGCGAATGCGTGAGCGCGCCGTCTGACGCTTGAACGACGATGTCGTAACTGGTGGCGGCTTCGTAATCGATCAAAGCGCCATTGGCGACCGTCACGACGCCCGCGGCGCTGATGGCAAACCTGCCGCCGGCATTATCAAGCAGGGAGAAAATCGGCGCTCCCCCTTCGACATCGACCGAGGCCGCCGTAATTCCGACAACCGTTCCGTTGACGGCATTCTCGATAACGCTGTTGGCGGCAGTGTCCGTATCGACCGGCTGCGAGGGCGCATCGTTCGCGCCATTGACCGTGACGGTCAGCATTGCCGTCGCGGTTTTTCCGGCAAAGTCTTGAACGGTGTAGCTGAACGTATCGGTCAGCGTGCCGCCGGTGTTCAGGGCTTGCACACTGGCATTGCTGTTGTCGACGGCATAGGAGAAGCCGCCATTGGCATTCAGGACGAGTTGACCGTAGCTGCCGGCAATACCGCTCCCGACGCCTCCGCTTAACGGACCACTCGCCGATCCTGCCGCGACCCCGGCAACGGACAGTGAAATTCCCAAGTCGTTCGTCAGCACGTTCCCGGTGGGATCGATGCCCGGTGTGCCATTGTCGATACCGCTGGTTTCGCTGGCGGTTGCGTCATCCGCCAAGGCAACCACATTGTCGCCCAAAAACTGCGCCAGGGAGAAGATACCGTCCGTAAACCAGAAATATTCGATGTTTTGAACGAGATCGACGCCGTCCGGCGAATCGACCCGATTGTCCTGCACCGTGATCGTCGCTCCCGTTACGGAGATCGAGTAATCGGTGTGGGCTCCCGAATAGAACGCCGTGTCCGTATTGCCTGCGCCGCCATCCAACGAGTCGTTTCCGCTATTTCCGGCAAGTATGTTGCTGCCTGCATCGCCGATCAGAGTGTCGTTCCCGAGACCGGCCGCGATGTTTTCAATGCCGCTGAGCGAATCGGTCCCACTGCCCGTGCCCGTTACAAGCCCTAAGGCCAAGTTTGCATTCACGCCGGCATGATCGAGTTGATAGGACACGGTGTCGGTACCAGAGCCACCAACGAAGGTGTCGTTGCCGCCGCCGCCGGTGAGAAGATCGTTGCCGTTGCCGCTGTCCAGGTAGTCGTTGCCCCCGCTGCCGGCAAGCACGTTGTCGCCGTCGTTTCCGATGAGCGTATCGCTGCCCGATCCGCCCGTCAGATTTTCCATTCCGATGAGAACGTCGTTGCCGCTCAACGACCCCGTTGCCGTGCCCGTCGACAGGTTTGCATAAACGCCGGCTGTGTCGCCGTTGAAGGCTGCCGTATCCAGGTCGCCACTGCCAACCAATGTGTCGTTGCCGATACCGCCATTCAGAATGTCGTAGCCCGCGCCGCCGTCGATGGAATCGTCGCTGGCGCCGCCATTGATGGAGTTGTCGTTCAGATCGCCCGTCAGCGTGTCGCTGCCGCCGCCGCCCGTCAGATTTTCAATGCCGGAAAAGAGGTCGTTGCCACTGGTCGTCCCCGTTGCCGTTCCCGAAGCAAGGCTTGCGTTCACGCCGCTCGTCTCACCGCTGTAGGTGAGGGTGTCGATGTCGATGCCGCCAATGATCGTGTCGTCGCCGGAGCCACCGTTCAGCGTGTTGCCGCCATTGCCGCCATCGATGCAATCGTTTCCGGCTCCGCCGCTTAGATTGTTCGCGTTCAGATCGCCGATGAGCGTGTCGCCGCCGGATCCGCCAATCAGGTGTTCGATCGAAATGAGGGTGTCATTGCCGCTGGCCACGCCGGTCGCGGACCCGGACACGAGACCCACATTCACGCCGCCAGCGTCGCTGGCGAAGTTCGCCGTATCCACACCCAGGCCGCCGTCCAGCGTGTCATTGCCTGCGCCGCCGTTCAGCGTGTCGTTGCGGTCGCCGCCAAGGAGCAGATCGTTGCCAATGCCGCCGTCGAGGGAGTCGTTGCGAAGGCCGCCGTCAAGCGTGTCGTTGCCATCGCCGCCGGACAGCGTGTCGTTCCCGTCACCGCCTTGGAAGCTGTTGTCGTTAGCATCGCCGGTCAGAATGTCGGATGAATCCGAGCCGATGAGGTTTTCGATGGAGCCCAAACTGTCGGCGCCGCGATCGCCGCCGACCGCTTGGGCTGCGCCACCGTTCAGCGTGATCGTAAGAGGCCCCGTCGCGGAGGAATAATCCGCGGTGTCGATGCCGAGTCCGCCAATCAGCGTATCGTCCCCAGCCCCGCCGGCGAGCGTGTCATTGGCGCTGCCGCCAGTCAGAACCACGGCATTCGTCGATCCGACGGCGGACGCGTCCAACACCGTTGTGCCCGAACTTGCCGAGGCATCGATGGCGAGCTGCTGGTTTTCGGAGCCCGCTACCAGAGCGTTGTTCACGGTAATCGTATTGACGCCATCGGCCAGAAGGATTGTGCCAATGCCTTGGATACCGGCGAAAGCGGAAGCGGCAAACGCGGCCGCTGTGGTGAAACGCAGCGTGTCGTTTCCCGAGCCGCCAATCACCGTATCCGCTGCAGAAAAATCTTCCGCGCGGAATTGGAACAGGTCATCGCCCGCGTTGCCGCTGAGCGAGTCAATTCCAGTCCCGCCAATGAGAGTATCGTTGCCGTCATTGCCGGTGAGCGTGTCATCGCCATCGTTACCCACAAGACAGTCATTGCCTGCGCCGCCGGAAAAATTGTCGCTGGCGCTGCCGCCTCTAAGAATGACGGCGTGTCCAGAGGAGACGGACGAGGCATTGATCGCCGTCGTACCCGCACTGTACGAGCCATCGACGGTGAGAAGCTGATTTTCCGAATTGGCGGCGAACGTGTCGGTAATGGTCAGATCGTTCACGCCATCGGCAAGCAGGACAATTCCCACGCCGGAGACGTGCGCAAACGTATTGCTCACAAGCGTGCCTGCGGTCGTAAATTGCAGCGTGTCAACGCCGTTATTCCCCAGAACCGTATCGGCGTTGGAAAGGTCCGTGGCCCGGAACAGGAAGAGATCGTCGCCCAAGCCGCCGGAGAGAGAATTGGCGCCTGCGCCCGCTGTGATGGTATCGTTAAATGCGGAGCCGGTGAGATTTTCGACATTGGAAAGCGTGTCGGTCCCGGCCCCATTCAGCAGATCAGCCAAGACGGCGCCTCCCGCCGACGCATAGCTCACCAAATCGAGCCCAGCGCCTCCGTCCACGGAATTTCCGCCGGATTCGCCGAGCAGAAACACGTCCCCGCCGCTTCCACCTTTCAGCGACACCGTGTGGCCGGATGTAAGCGCAATGGCAGTAATCGCCGTTGAGCCAGTGCTGGCCGACGCGTCGATGGTGAGGTGGCCGCTTTCCGAATTTGCGACCGGCACGTCAGCGAGCGTTAATGTGTTCGCGCCATCCGCCAGTTGAATGACGCCTATGCCGGTAACCTGGTTGAACGCATTGCCCGCGAACGTTGTGGCAGTGGTGAGTTGTAGCGTGTCGTTGCCGCTATTGCCCTGAATCGTGTCTTGACTCGAGAGGTCCTCGGCGCGGAATACGAAAATGTCGTCGCCGCCTCCGCCGCTCAGCGAATTATTGCCCGTACCGGCAACAAGGGTGTCGTTAAGGCCCGAGCCGGAAATGTTTTCAATTCCGGTCAGCGTGTCGGCGCCACCAAAGCCGTTGCTTGCAAGTCCCGTCGTTAAATTGACGCTTACGGCCGCGAGCGCCGCAGCATAGGTGACTGTGTCGATCCCAGCGCCGCCGTCCAGAGAATTGTTTCCTGCGCCGCCGTTCAGAAGGTCGTCGCCGTCACCACCGGAAAGCGTGTCGTTGCCCGCGCTGCCCGTAATCGTATTGTCGAGATCATTGCCGGCGCCCGCGAAGTTTCCGTTGCCGGTATAGGTGAGCCTTTCGACATTGGCGCTCAGGGTGTCATCGACGCTCGTCTTGACCGTATCGATTCCATCGTCTGTGTTTTCGACGACCACCGCGCCCGAAAAGTCCACGATATAGGTATCGTCGCCGCTGCCACCGGCGAGGGTATCGATCCCTGCGCCGCCGGTCAGCGTGTCATCGCCGCCATTGCCTGCAAGGCTGTCATTGCCGGATCCGCCTGTGAGGCTGTCCCCGGCGCTGCCGCCTTTCAGGACTACCGCATGCGGAGCGGCAACCGCGGATGCGTCCACCGCCGTCACGCCGGAGCTGGACGAGCCGTCGATAGTCAGAAGCTGATTTTCGGAGTTCGAGACGAAGATGTCGGTGAGCGTCAGACTATTGATGCCGTCCGCAAG
>Ga0114969_10002309_pt1 | contig 15712 bp, 12 predicted proteins | sample M_130807_MF_Meta_FD_87316 | JGI IMG/M metagenome (GOLD analysis project Ga0114969, IMG submission 87316) | Freshwater microbial communities from Lake Montjoie, Canada to study carbon cycling - M_130807_MF_MetaG | ecosystem: Environmental > Aquatic > Freshwater > Lake | place: Lake Montjoie...
CTCATACGACAGGACGGCCTCCAGTCCAAGATCCCCTGCCCCAATCTCCGACCAATTTTACCTCGGGCTGGAGAAAGACCCCCCGCCTCCGCCAGACGGCGTCCCGGACCCGCTCCATGAGTTCTCGAACCTCGGCCGCACGGGCCCCGCCGAGATTCAGGATGAAGTTGCCGTGCTTCGGAGCGATCTGGGCCTGGCCGATGCGCAGTCCGCGCAGCCCGACCAGTTGGATCAAGCGGCCCGCGAAGTCCCCGGGCGGGTTCTTGAAGACCGACCCCGCATTGGGGAACCCAACGGGCTGGTGGCGCCCGCGACGGCCACGAGACTCGGCCGCCCGGGCCGCAATCGCCGCCGGGTCGCCCGGGACGAGGGCCATGTGCACGGCGGTGACGGCGAAGCCCGCCGGCAGCGCGAGTTTGCGGTAGGAGAAGGAGAGTTGGTCGCGCGACAGCCTGACCGCCGAACCCTCGCGATCGACTCCCTCGAGCGCCTCGACGACCCCGGAGATCTCGCCGCCGAAGGCGCCTGCGTTCATCAGGATCCCCCCGCCGACGGTTCCCGGGATGCCCTCGGCGAACTCGAGCCCCTCGAGTCCGCGTTCGATCGTCTCGAGGACCAGGCGCTTCAGGTTCGCGGCACCGCCGACCGCGATGCGTACCCGTCCGCCCTCCTCCGTCCAGTGGGTGGCGGCGAAACTGCGCCCGAGCTTGATCGTCACGCCGCGGACGCCGCGGTCGGAGACGACGAGATTCGTTCCGCCGCCGAGCAGGAAGACCGGCAGCCCGCGGCACCGCGCGAAGCGGATCCGCGCGGCGAGTTCGTCGGTATTCTCGACCTCGAAGAACAGGTCCGCCGGCCCGCCGACCCGCATCGAGGTGTGCCGTGAAAGCGGTTCGTCTCGGCGCAGGCCGCGCTCCTCGGCTGGCGGCCCGGCGTTCGAGAGCGCGCCGGCCGGAGTCACTTCACCCTGCGGACATGGTCTGGGCGCCCGCCGCGCAGCGCCGTCAGCAGTTCGGGACCGGTCTTGATGATGTCGCCGGCGCCGAGCAGCAGCACGACGTCACCCTCGCGAGCCTCGTCGGCGAGGCGCTCGGCGAGCGCCGCTCGGTCGGGGACGAAGCGGACGTCGGCATGGCCCCGCGCCGCGAGGGCATGGGCGAGCGCCGCACCAGTCGCACCCTCGACAGGATCCTCCCCCGCAGCGTAGACCTCGGTCAGGAAGAGCACGTCGGCGTCGTCGAACGCGTCGAGGAAGTCGTGGAAGAGGTCGCGCGTGCGGCTGAAGCGATGCGGCTGGAAGGCGACCAGGCGGCGGCGCGGCAGCGCCTCGCGCGCCGCGCGCAGCGTCACCCGGACCTCCTCGGGATGGTGGCCGTAGTCGTCGATGACAAGCACGCCCCGCACCTCGCCGCGCTGCTCGAAGCGGCGGTGGATGCCGGTAAAGCCGGCGAGCGAGCGCGCCGCGCTTGCGAACGGCACCCCCACCTCCGCACCAGCTGCGATCGTGGCGAGCGCGTTCTGCGCGACGTGCCGTCCGGGCATGCGGATCTCAACCGGGCCCAGTTCCTGTCCGCCGCGCAGCGCGGTGAAGCGGGTACTGAAGCCTTCGACGACCAGGTCCCGGGCGCTGACCTCGGCATCGGGAGAGAGCCCGTAGGTGACGTAGCGCTTGCGCACGCGGGGCAGCAGGGCCCGCACGCGCGGGCTGTCGATGCAGAGGATCGAGGCACCGTAGAACGGGACCCGGTTCACGAATTCGAGAAAAGCGTCGGCCGCCCGCTCGACGTCGCCGTAGTGGTCGAGGTGTTCGGCGTCGATGTTCGTCACCACCGCGATCGTCGGCGACAGCAGGAGGAAGGTCCCGTCGCTCTCGTCGGCCTCGACGACCATGTAGTCGCCGAGTCCGAGCCGCGCGTTCGAGCCCAGCGAGAGCACCTTGCCACCGATGACGACGGTCGGATCCAGGCCCCCGCCCGATAGCACCGCGGCGAGCAGCGACGTCGTCGTCGTCTTGCCGTGCGTGCCGGCGACCGCGAGTCCGTATTTCACGCGCATGAGTTCGGCCAGCATCTCGGCCCGCGGGATGACCGGGATGTGCAGGTCGCGCGCGCGGGCGACTTCCGGATTCGAAAACTTGACCGCCGACGAGATCACGACGACGTCCACCGCCTCGCCGACGTGGCCCGGGTCGTGACCGTAAAAGATGCGGGCGCCGAGCCCCTGCAGCCGCTCGCTGGTCTCGCTGCGCGCGAGGTCCGAGCCGCTCACGGCATAGCCCATGCTGAGCAGGATCTCGGCAATGCCGCTCATGCCGATGCCGCCGATTCCGACGAAATGGATGTGGTGTCGTCCGCCGCGCACGGACGGCCTCATACCGACCCGGGCGGCCTCCTGCACCCCGGCGTCCGGCCCGGACGTACCGCGCGCCGAGACCGGGCGGGACTAGGCGCGGCCGAGCACCCGCAGGCACTCGTCGGCGACGCGTGCCGCCGCGTCGGGGTGGCCGAGTTCGCGGGCGCGCCGACGCAGTTCGCCGGTCGCGACCGGATCGTCGATCGCCCGGCGCAGGAGCACTGCGAGCCCGTCCTCGTCGAGTTCTCGATCGAGGACCATCCACGCCGCGCCCGCATCGACGAGCGTCTGGCCGTTCAGGCGCTGGTGGTCGCCCGCCGCGAACGGGAAGGGCACCAGGATCGCCGCCTTGCCGAGGGCCGTGAGTTCGGAGATCGTCGTTGCGCCCGCGCGACAGACGACCAGGTCCGCGCGGCCGTAGGCCGATGACATGTCGTCGATGAACTCGCGCACGACGGCGTCGAGTCCCTTCGCCCGGTAGGCCTCCTCCACCGCCGCCCGATCGGTCTTGCCGGTCTGGTGTTCGATCGCGAGCGGTCGCCCGACGCGCGCGAGCGCCCCGGGCAGCACCGTATTGAGCCGGTGCGCGCCCCCGCTGCCGCCGAACACGAGCACCCGGAATCGCCCGAGGGCGTCGGGCGCGGCAGCCTCGGCACGTCCCGCCGTGGCCGCGAAATCACGCACCGGGTTCCCGGTGACGACGGCGCGGCGACCGAGTCCGGCCGCGGTCGCGGGAAACGTGACGCACACCCGGCTCGCGAATGGCGCGAGCACCCGGGTCGCGAGCCCGGGCGCCGCATTCTGCTCCAGCAGCACGATCGGGATGCGGCTCGCAGCCGCCGCGGCGACCGCGGGGAAGGAGGCGTAGCCGCCGACGCCGACCACGAGGTCCGGCCGACGCGCTCGCAGTACCCGCCGGGCCCCGAGGAGACTCGACGCGACGCGACCGATCCCGCGGGCGATCTCCGCAGGGCCGCGACCGCGCAGCCCGCGCACCGGCAGGAGGTCCACCTCGAAGCCGGCGGCCGGCACCGCGTGGCACTCGATCCCGTAGTCGCTGCCGACGAAGGACACCGCCGCATCGGCACGCCGGCGCAGTTCCTGGGCGACGGCGATCCCCGGGAACAGGTGCCCGCCCGTCCCCCCACCTGCGATCAGAACGCGCAGCACGTTCGACTCAGCGCGCATCCCGCGAGAGACCGAGCAGCAGCCCGACCGTGATCGTCGAAGCGATCAGCGAACTGCCGCCGTAGCTCACCAGCGGCAACGGCAGGCCCTTGGTCGGCAGCAGGCCGACGACGACCGCGATGTTCATCGCCGCCTCGACGACGAGGAGGAAGGTGAGGCCAAAGGCGAGAAGTCGTGCGAAACCGTCGCTCGAGCGGGTGGCCACCCGGAAACCGCGCAGGGCGATCATCGCGAAGCAGCCGAGCACGACCAGGCCGCCGAGGAGTCCGAGTTCCTCGCCGATCAGGGCGAAGATGAAGTCGGTGTGCCCCTCGGGCAGGTAGAACATCTTCTGCTTGCCGTTGCCGAGGCCGGTGCCGCCGACGCCGCCGCTGCCGAAGGCGAGTAGCGACTGAACGAGCTGGAACCCGCCGTTCTGCGGATCGCCCCACGGGTCGAGGAACGCGACCAGGCGCGCCCAGCGGTAGGGCTTGGTCCAGATGAGCGCCACCACGCCCGGCAGGGTCGCAAGACAGAGCGCGCCGAGGTGGATCGGTCGGGCTCCGGCCGCGAACATCATGGCGAAGGTGAGCGCGACCAGAACCATCGCCGCGCCGAAGTCGGGCTGCAGGAGCAGCAGCACCGCTGCGACGCCGAGCACCATCAGGTGAGGCAGCACGCCGAAGAGGAAGCTGTCCGTCTTGCCCTGCTTTTTTTGAAGGGAGCGCGCGAGGTACAGGGCAAACGCCGGCTTGAGCATCTCCGAGGGTTCGAAGGAAAGTACGACCAACGGGAGCCAGCGACGTGCGCCGTTGCGCACCTGCCCCACGTGCGGGACGAGCGTGAGCGCGACCAGCAACAGGCTGGCGAACGCGATCGGGTAGGCGACCCGTTCGAGGGTCCGGGTCTCGACCTGCATGACCCGGGAGCTCACCACGAGTCCGGCGGCGAGGAAGAACAGGTGGCGGCGCACGAGCGCATAGGGATTCCCGTAGCGCTCCTGCCCGATGAAGAAGCTCGCGTCGTAGACCATGACGATGCCGATGCCGATCAGGAGCAGCACGGCGCCCAGCATCCAGTGATCGACAGAGCGGTTGCGCAGGACCTTGGGACGCTGCGAGGCAATGGCGCGCGACGAGACGATCGATGGCGTGGCGATCATGGCTTCTGGCCCCTCACCTGGGCGGCGAAGGCATCCCCTCTCGCCGCGTAGTTCTCGAACTGGTCCATGCTGGCGCAGGCCGGGGACAGCAGGACGACGTCGCCGCTGCGCGCGGCGCGCGACGCCGCCGTGACCGCATCGGCGAAGCGCTCGAAACTGCTGGTCTCCGCCACGCCCGCCCAGGCGTCGCCGAGTTCCTCGCGGGCCGCTCCGTAGAGCGAGAGGACTCGAACCTTCCGCGCGAGAAGGTGGCGCGCCACCCCGTAGTCGCCGCCCTTCGACAGTCCGCCCGCGACGAGCACCACCGAGCCGTCGGCGTAGCCCTCGAGCGACTTGAGCAGCGCACCGACGTTGGTGCCCTTCGAGTCGTCGACGTAGGCGATCCCGTCGATCTCGGCCACCGCCTCGAGACGGTGGCGAAGGCCGGAGAAGTCCTCGATGGCCTCCTGCAGCACCGCGGCCGGAACGTCGAGCGCGCGCGCCGCGAGAAGCGCCGCCATCAGGTTCTCCCGGTTGTGCTGCCCGGCGAGTTTCACGCGCGCGAGCGGGAAGACGAGTCGTCCGCCGATCTCCTCGAGGACGACGGCGTCGCCGTCGATCGTCGCGTGGATCCCCGCCGACGTCGCCGGGGGAACCGACCCGAAAGTACGGACCTCGGACGCGATCCCCGGAGCGAAGCACGCGACCCTCGGATCCTCGCGGTTCAGGATCGCGAAGTCGCCCGCGCCCTGCCGGGCGAAGATCCTCGCCTTGGTTTCCGCGTAGTGGTCGACGTCGCGGTAACGGTCGAGATGATCGTCGGTCACGTTGAGCAGGAGCGCCACGCGCGGGTGGAACTCGTCGACCCACTCGAGCTGGAAGCTCGAGACCTCGGCCACGACGACGTCGAAGCCGCCATCGACCGCATCGACGAGGGGCGTTCCGAGGTTGCCGCCGGTGAAGGTCCGTCGGCCGGCCCGCTCGAGCATCGCACCGATGAGTGACGTCGTCGTGCTCTTCCCGTTGGTACCGGTGACGGCGACGATCGGGGCCTCGATCACCCGGGCGGCGACCTCGATCTCGCTCAACACTGCGATCCCGCGGGCGACCGCCCCGGCGAGCACCGGGGAGTCGGCCGGAACCCCCGGACTCGGCACGACCACGTCCACGCCTTCGAGCAGCGCCGGGCCGTCCTCGCCCGCGATCCACTCGACCGACGCCAGGTCGGCCGGGCACTCGAGGCCGTCGCGCCGGTCGCAGGCGCGTACCGATGCGCCCCGGCGCATCGCCCAGCGCGCCATCGCTACCCCGGTTCGGCCGAGGCCGACGACGAGAACCCTCCGGCCCCCGAGCGGAAGCGGTGCATGCCGGATCGGGTCGCCCATTGCCCTCACCGCAGCTTGAGCGTCGAGAGGGAGAGCAGCGCGCAGATCACCGCGATGATCCAGAAGCGCACGATGATGAGCGGCTCCGGCCAGCCCAGAAGCTCGAAGTGATGGTGCACCGGCGCCATGCGGAAGATGCGCTTGCGGCGCAGCTTGAACGAGCCGACCTGGAAGATGACCGAGAACATCTCGGCGAAGAAGACGCCGCCGAGCAGCGGCAAGAGCAGGGCCTGCTTGCTCACCAGCATCATGACGGCGATCGCGGCACCGAGCGGGAGCGAGCCGACGTCGCCCATGAACACCTTCGCCGGGTACGCGTTGAACCAGAGGAAGCCGAGCCCCGCGGCGACGAGCGCGCCGCCGAAGACGGCGAGTTCGCCGGCCCCGGGGACGTGGTCGATCTGCAGGTAGCGGGCGATCTCGGCGTGACCTGCGACGTAGGCGAAGACGGTGCAGGTGCCGGCGGCGATCGCGACCGGGACGATCGCGAGGCCGTCGAGACCGTCGGTCAGGTTCACGGCGTTGGAAGTGCCGACGATCAGCAGCGCGGCAAAGGGCACGTACCACCACCCGAGCGCCGGGTGGAGGTCCTTGAACACCGGGAACACGACCTCCGTACCGATCTCCGGCTGGAGGGCGAGAAACAGGGCTGCGGGAACCGCGATCGCGAACTGCAGCAGCAGCTTGCCGCGCGCCGAGAGTCCGGCGGAACTGCGACCGCGCAGCTTGCGGTAGTCGTCGACGAAACCGATCGCGCCGAAGCCAAGCAGCACGAACAGGGTTAGCCAGACGTAGGGGTTGCCGAGATCGGCAAGGAGCAGTGTTGCGAGCGTGCTCGAGAAGAGGATGAGCGTGCCGCCCATCGTCGGCGTGCCGGCCTTGGCCTTGTGGCGCTCCGGACCGTCGTCGCGGATGTGCTGCCCGACGCGCAACTCGGAGAGCTTGCGGATGAGCGGCTTGCCGAGCCAGAGCGAGATCACGAGCGCCGTCAGGCTGGCGACCAGCGTGCGGAAGGAGATGTAGCGAAAGACGTTGAGCGCCGAGTAGGTCCGGTGCAGAGGATAGAGTAACTGGTAGAGCATCGCCCGCCTTCGAGTTCGCTTCGGTCCACTATGCCCGGTGGTCGGGCCAGGTCCGATTCGCGCGCCCGCTCGGACACGGCGACCCGGACCTGACCCCTACCACCATTCCGGACGCTTCCGCCGCAACCTCACCACCACCGACCTGCGCCCGGAGGCCTGTCCGCCACCCGCCTTCGTGCAGTGCATGCCGGAGTGACGAGACCACTCCCGCACCGCCCGCGAAGACGGCGGCCGCCGGATCTCCCGGCGGCCTCCTCCACCTATCCACTTCCTCCACCACTCCCCCTTCGACGGGGGCGGACGAGTCCCGATCGGCTCAACCGTCGCGAGCCGCAACCTCCTCTTTTTTCCATCCCCGCGCCGCCAGCGCAGCGCGAGCCTCCTCGCGATCGTCGAGATGAAACTTCGTCGTCCCAACCACCTGGTAGTCCTCGTGACCCTTTCCGGCGACGAGGACCAGGTCGCCGTCGCGCGCGATCTCGATCGCGCGCCGAATCGCCGTGCGGCGCTCGGGCACCACCACAACTGCCTCCACCACACCTTGCCCGAGCACCGCCTCAGCAACGGGCGTGCGGCCTTCGCTGCGCACGCCCTCCTCGATGGCGGCAAGGATCGCCATCGGATTCTCCGTCCTCGGATTGTCCGAGGTCAGGATGACAACGTCGGAAAGCCGCGCGGCGATCGCTCCCATGAGCGGGCGCTTGCCCGCATCGCGATCGCCGCCGCAGCCGAAAACCGTGATGAGCCGGCCCGCACACAGGCTGCGCAGGCTGATCAGGACCCGTTCAAGCGCATCGGGCTTGTGAGCGTAATCGACCACGACCCGGAAGGGCTGGCCGGCCCGCACCGATTCCAGGCGCCCGGGCACCGCCGGCAGCGCCGCGATGCCGCGTACGATCGCCTCCGGGGGGACACCGAGGCGCCAGGCGGTCGCGGCCGCGGCCTCGATGTTGGCGGCGTGCGGCGCACCCACGAGGCGGGTCGCGAAGGGAAACCGCACCCCGCCGAGATCGAGTTCGCCGCGGGTCCCGTCGAGGTCGGCGACCAGATCGGTGCAGTGCACGTCCCCGCCCGGCCCGAAGCCGACGCAGGGCACCGCCGAGCGGGCCGCGACCTTCTGCACCTCCGGATCGGAGGCGTTCATGACCGCGAAACTCGGCTTGCCCGAGGCGGGCAGCAATTCGAGGAAAAGGCGCGCCTTCGCCTCCCGGTAGTCGTCCATGTCCAGGTGGAAGTCGAGATGGTCGCGAGAGAGATTCGTAAACACCGCGGCGTCGAAGGAAGTCGCCCGGAGGCGGTCGAGTGCGAGAGCGTGCGAGGACGCCTCGAGCGCCACATGGGTGACCCCGTCGCGGCGCATTCGCGCGAGCAGTCTCTGGAGCTCGACGGCGTCGGGCGTGGTGAGCGAAGCCGCCTTCTGCGAGCCGCCCCAGCGGTACTCGATCGTCCCGATGACGCCCGTCGCGTGCCCGGCGGCGACGAATATCGCCTCGAGGAGCCAGGTGGTCGTCGTCTTGCCGCTGGTACCCGTCACCGCGACGACGGTCATCGCCCGGCTGGGGTGCCCGGCCATGGCGGCGGCTGCCTCGGCCACGAAGGCGCGCGGCGCCCTGCATGCGACGAGCGCGCGATCCGACGGCGCCTCGACCGAGTCCGCGCGATCGTCCGCGAGCGCGACCGCCGCCGCCCCCCGCGCGAACGCTTCGCCCGCGTAACTCGCTCCATCGGCCTTCTCGCCGGGCAGGCCGACGAAGAGGTCGCCCGCGACGATGTCGCGCGAGTCGAGGACCACGCGCGCGATCCGCGTGCCCGGTTCGCCGGCGACCAGCCGCGCACCCGAGGGACAGTCCGCGAGCAGGCGCGCGAGTTCCATGCCCCGGGTTTCGGGCGCGCCGGCCGGCGACGGCACGGCACCGCCGGTAGCGGCTTCCGATGGCGCGTTCACAGGCTCGGCTCCAGCAGGAGGACGACGCTGTCCCCAGCGTAACGCGGCGTTCCCGCCGGCGGGTCCTGCGCCTTCACGAAGCCGCTGCCGCGCGCCTCCTCGATCGAGAGGCCGTCGGCGGCCGCGGTCTCGAGCGCCCGGCGGAGACTCATCCCGAGGAAGGCCGGAACGGTGCCACGCGGGTCGCCGTCGATGCCGGTCCACCCGGCCATCGAGGCCTGCTGCAGGGCGAGCCCGGGCTCGGGTCCGTCGCCGGGCCGGGGGCGAAGTCCCTTCGGGACGCGGCGCGTCGGCGTCGGCGCCTTCGCCGTCCTGGCCGCATGGGCCCCCTTGGCCGACTTCGGGTCGGCGGCGATGGCGGGGCGCTCGCCGAGCCGGTCGAGGGCACGCGACATGATCTCCCGGAACACGGGGGCCGCAACCAACCCTCCGTAGGTCTGCGTGCGCGGCGTGTCGATCATGACGAGCAGCACGTAGGCCGGGTCGTCGGCCGGCGCGAAGCCGACGAACGAGGCGAGTCGGTCGCGCGAGTAGCGACCGGTGTGCGGATCGACCTTCTGCGCGGTGCCGGTCTTGCCGGCGACCCGGACGCCTTCCATGCGAGCCTTGCCGCCCGTGCCGCCCTCGAACTCGACGACCCGCTCGAGCATCGAGGTCACGGCACGCGCGGTCTCCGGGGAGATCACCTGGCGCGTCGCCGTCTCCGCCTCCGCGTCCTCGCGGTCGAGCAACACCCGGCCACTGCGGTCGACGGCACGTCGCAACAGGTGCGGCTGGTGCAGTACGCCACCGTTGGCGAGTGCACCGTAGGCCGCCGCGAGCTGGATCGGCGTGACGGAGAGCCCCTGGCCGAAGCTGCCGGTCGCCAGGTCGATCGGCGCCCACGTCGAGAACGGGCGCACGATGCCGCCGATCTCGCCGGGCAGGTCGATCGACGTGCGGTGGCCGAAGCCGAAGCGCTCGAGGTAACGCCCGTAGCGCTCGCGTCCGAGGCCCGCCGCGATCTTGCTCACCCCGATGTTGCTCGAAAACTGGATCACCTCGGGCATCGTGAGGAGCCCGTAGGGATGGTGATCGTGGATGGTCCACTTGCCGATCCGGTACTGGCCGCGCTCGCAGAAGACCGAGTCGGTCGGTTTCATGGTGCGCTCCTCGAGCGCCGTCGCCATGAGGATGGCCTTGAGCGTCGAGCCCGGCTCGAAGGCGTCGGTCACGGCGCGGTTGCGCCGGGCTCCCATGATCGCGACGCCGGGCTTATTCGGGTCGTAGGTGGGGACGTTCGCGAGAGCGAGCACCTCGCCGCTCTTGGGATCGAGCAGCACCGCCGTGCCGGCCTGGGCACGCGCCTCCTCGACGCCGATCGCGAGTTCGCGCTCGACGAGCGCCTGCAGACCCGCGTCGATCGTGAGCGTGAGGGATGCTCCGGCCGCGAAGGGCCCCTCCTCGGCGTCACCCGGTTCGACGTCGTCGCCTTCGTCCTCGGCGATCATCAAGGCACGCCCGAGACCGTCGCGCTGCATCCGCAGCACCGTCTCCGGGCCGCGCATCCAGCGGTCGTAGCGCAACTCGATTCCCTCGAGTCCGCGCAGGTCCGAACCCGAGAAGCCCACCACGTGGGCTCCGACGGGGCCCTGCGGATAGACCCGCCGCCCCTCGGTCACCGAGCCGACGCCGAGGATGGCGAGTTGCGAGACCGCGCGGGCCTCGTCGTGGGGGACGCGGCGCTTGAGCCAGACGAATCCGCGCGGCGCATCGAGCTTGCGGTCGAGCACCCGCGGGGAGATGCCGAGCGCCTTCGCCAGCGCGGGGCGCACCTCCGCAGCGACCGGGTATTTGCGCGGGCTCGCGTAGATCGACGAGGTGGCCATCGTCTCCGCGAATACCTCGCCGAAGCGGTCGCGGATCGCGCCGCGCATCGCGGTGAGGCGCACTGTCTCGCGGTGCTGTCGACTCGCGCGGCGCGCGAGATCGGCATGGTCGAGGATCGTCAACTGGGCGACCCGGGCGCCGATGAGCACGAGAATGGCGACCATCGCCCCAGCGACGAGCGGGATCCGATCGCCCCGCGGGCCGGTCGACGGCGCGACGCTCACGGCACCACCACCTGTCCGGGGGCCGGCGCGTGCAGTCCCAGGCGGACAGCAGCGCGTTCGATGCGGGCCGGGGCCGTCGCGGCCGCGAGTTCGATCGTCAACTCGTGCACCTGTTGATCGAGTTTCTCCGTGACCTGCTGCGTCGCCCCGAGCGCGTAACCCACGCGGGCGGCCTCGATGCCGGTCCAGACATGGAAGATTCCGACGGCGAGCAGAAAGAGTCCCGCGACCACGTTGCGGCGCAGCGTGCGGGCGCGCTCGACCATGCCGATCTCGGCTCCGCTCGTCCGACGGGCAGCCGCAGGCAGCGCCGGAATCGGCACGCGGGGCTGCACGCGAGGGAGGGCGGGGGCACCGACGGCAAACGGAAAGGCCTGTTGCGGCGGGCGGTCGGCGGCCTTCGCGGGCTCGACGGCACGCCGCGCCCGGCGCGGAGCGCTCGTGCGTGCCGGAGCGATCGAATCGCTCTCCAGCAGCTCGACCGACCTCGCCTCAGCGACCACCGATCCACTCCAGTGCACGCAGGCGCGCGCTCCTCGCGCGCGGGTTGCGCGCTACTTCCCCGGGCCCCGACTGCACGGCGCCGCGGGCGAGCAGACGGGCACGCGCCACGCCCCCGCAGCGGCAGAGGAGCAACGACGGCGGGCAGGTGCAGGCGGCGCTCCACGCCCGGAAGGCGGTCTTCACGCGGCGATCCTCGAGCGAGTGGTACGAGAGGATCGCGACCCGGCCGCCGGCGGCGAGGCACCCCGGGAGTGCCGCGAGCAGCGCATCGAGTTCCTCGAGTTCGCGATTCACCGCGATGCGCAGGGCCTGGAAGGTGAGCGTCGCCGGATCCCGGTGGGCCGGACGGTGCCGGACCGCGCCGGCGACGCGTTCGCGCAGCTCGGTGGTGGTGCGGGGCCTCTCGCCACGGACGATCGCACGGGCGATGCGCCGCGCGTCGCGATCCTCGCCATACTCGTGGATCAGGTCGGCGATCTCCGATTCGCTGGCCGTCGCGAGGATCTCGGCCGCGGTCGCGCCGCTGCCCGTATCCATCCGCATGTCGAGGTTGGCCGTCGCGCGGAATCCGAAACCGCGCGCCGTGTCGTCGAGTTGCATCGACGACACGCCCAGGTCGGCGACCACGAGGTCGACGCCCTGCCAGCCCGCCTCTGCGACCCGCTCGGCGATCGCGCCGAAGCGGCCGTGGACGAGGCGCACACGTTCGCCGAACCGGGCGAGCCTGCGTTCCGCGATCCCGAGCGCCCGGGTGTCGCGATCGACCCCGACGAAGCTCGCATCGGCGGGGAGTGCCTCGAGCAGCGCCGTCGCATGTCCACCGAGGCCCACGGTGAGATCGAGAACCCGGAGCCCCGACCGCGGCGCCTCGGGCACCAGTAGCCGAACCACCTCGGCGCAGAGCACCGGTTCGTGCGCGAACTCCGCCGTCTCCGGCATGGCCACGGCCCTTCCTCGCGGCCGGGACGCCGCGGCTCCCGGACGCATGCGAAACCGCACCCGTACCCCGGCCGCACCCGGCAGGACGATCCCGGACGCCCGGGCGGTTCGAGGCTCAGACGCCGAGATCACGGAACAGGTCCGGGTTGTCCCGCAGCATCGAGCGGTAGGCCGCGACCACCTTGTCGTAGCCGGCCGCACCGAAGATGCGGAATTTCCTGCCCACGCCTGCGAAGACGACGTCTTGCTCCATCTCCGCGTAGCGCCGCTGGGACTGTGGCAGCACGATGCGCCCCTGCTTGTCCGGCAGACAGGGCTGCGCGCTCCCGATGTAGGCCGACTCGAAGAGCAGCCGGTTCTGCGAGAAGGAGCCGATCTTCGATTGCAGTTCGTCGATGAAGTCCTGCCAGCCCCGAGCCGGATACGCCTCGAGGCAAGGCACCCCGGCGACCTCGAAGATGGTCAGCATGAGCTTGTCGTCCGAGGCCCCCGAGAGGGTCTCCCGGAAGCGGGCCGGAATCGCCACGCGCCCCTTGCCGTCGAGCGAGTTGGAGTAGTTGCCGGAGAACATGGTCGTGGTCCGGGAAAGGACACCATCCAATCATCCACTCAACCCCACCTTTCCCCACCGTCCTCCTACGGCGATCGATGCTCTTCTGTCAATAGAATTATGGAGAAAATTCGATAGTTTTGCGATCCAAGCCGAAGTCCGGAGGTGCCGCGGCCTCGACCTCAGCAACGGTACCCATCCCCGATTTCACAGGTTTCACCTGTAAAATCACGAGGTTGAAAACCGAGATGGGCGAGGCCGACGGTGGGGAATGATCCCTGCCATGGTAGGAAACCATGGGCGGCGCAGCCTGGGAGCCGCGAACTCAGGACGCCGCGGCCGGATCCTGGGCGGCCGACCGCCTGCGGATCCGGGGAAGGTGGAGCGGAGAGGGTCTGTAAGCCGGATTCTGTCCCCGGCGGTAGTCTCGCCGGGCGACGGTCATTCCTCTGGGCACGCGGTTGCCCACGTGCTCGTTGCGGCCGTACCCGGGGGCCTCGGACGGGCAGCCCATCCCCCAGCTTGGCCTTGCTCCGGGCGGGGTTTGCCAAGCGCCGCGGCTCTCACGCGCGGCCGGTGAGCTCTTACCTCACCATTTCACCCTGACCGGACCGGACTCACGCCCGGCCAGGCCGTCTCGTTTTCTGTGGCACTTTCCCCCGATCACTCGAGGCCGCCGTTAGCGGCCGCCCTGCCCTGCGGAGTCCGGACTTTCCTACCGGACGAAAACGCCCGATCGACCGTCCGACCCTCTCCACTCCGGCCTTGCGTGTAGTCGATCGTTCGCACCGACGCACGCGATCGATGCAGCCGGGAAAGTGGCTGCGGCAGTTGCCGGAACACGGCGCAGCGGCCGCGGGCACCGATCCCGGCCAGGCGACCATCGCGGCGAAGGTCCGCGGGCCAGATTCGCCGCGCGGGAGAGCGCCGGCTCCCCCCGGGCGAAACGGACGAGTTCAGTCCGCCTGCGCGGCCGTACCGGGGTCGGGGCGCCAGACGAGGATGCGCTGGCAGTTCGGGCAGGACTCGACTTCGGTACGCCGCTGGATGCGGTTGTAAAGTTGCGGCGGGAGCGTGATGTTGCAGCCGCGGCAACTTCCGTCGCGCACCTCCACGACCGCGATGCCGTTGCGACGCTCGAACACCTGCTCGTAGCGGCGGCGCAGCGCAGCACCGAGCCGGCCCGCGAGCGTTTCGCGCTCGGCGCGGTCCGCCTGGATCTTCGACCGCAGGGTTCGGGCGCGCCCTCCGCTGGCCTCGCCGAGGCGGGCGACGTTCGCTTCGATCGCCGCGACCTCCTCGTCGACAGCCTTCAGGTTGCCCTCGAGTGCCTCGGACTGCTCGATGAGGGTGAGCAGTTCCTCCTCGACCCGCCCATTGGTCTCTTTGGCAGACTCGATCTCGCGCTGAAGCGCGGCGGCCTCCTTGTCGTTGCGGAGGCGGCCGAGACGCATGCGCCTATCCTTCATCCGCTGCTCCTCGTCTTGGAGCTTCCCTTCGAGGTCTCGCTTGCGCGTGTTGATCTGCGCGAGTTCCTCGCGGGCGACCGACGCGTCGAGCTGCTTCGACTCGAGGAGCGATCGCTGCCCCCCCGCCTCCTTCTCGATCTCAGCGAGTTCGAGCTCCCGATCCCGGTTCCGCCGATCGATCGCCTGGAGTTCGGCTAGGTTCTCGATCACGCTGGCGTCCAAGCGGGTTCTCCCTTCGTGGGCAGGAGGCGGTACGAACCGTCGAGATACCATCCAAGCCCCTCGGTGCAAACACCGATCCGCGCTGCGGGGTGCCACGCCGCCGAGCGAATCTCGGGAAATCCGATCGGCCGGCCGTTGGCGGGCGGGCCAGCCCCCCGCTACCACCGGGCAAACGAGAGGAATCGACCATGGACCTGGAGTTGAACGACACCGAGCGCCTGTTGCGCGACACCTTCCGGGGCTGGTTCACGGCGGAACTCGCACCCGCCGTACCCGCCATGGAAGACGGGTCCGAACTGCCCTACGGCCTGATGCGCAGGATGCACCGCGCGCTCGGGCTCGACGCGATGCTGGCCCGGGTGGACCGCGGCGGAGCCGGGGACGCGACCGCCGAGCCGGGGGCGCCACCGGCCTCGGGCGGCGCCGCCCCCGGACTCGATGCCAACGCCGCGCGCTATGCCCGCACGACCTTCGCCGTCGAGATGGCGCGGGTCAGCCCGTCGTTCGCGCTCAGCTGGGGCGCGAGTACCGGGCTCTTCGGCGCCAACGTCGCGAACAAGGGAACGCCCGAGCAGGTGCGCGACTGGGCGTGGCCGGTGCTGCGCAGCGAGAAGATCGGGTCCTGGGGGCTTACCGAGCCGGGTGCTGGCAGCGACGCGCTCTCCGGCATGCGCACGACCGCGCGACGCGACGGCGACCAATGGGTGCTCGACGGCAGCAAGACCTTCATCACGAACGCCCCCTTCGCCGACGTCTTCCTGGTCTACGCCCGGGCGCACGGCGGCGACGTCGACGGCACGATCCAGCCCTTCCTCGTCGACCGCTCCGACGCGGGCGTCGCCACCGGGCCACCGATGAAGAAG
>Ga0114969_10002312_pt1 | contig 15697 bp, 15 predicted proteins | sample M_130807_MF_Meta_FD_87316 | JGI IMG/M metagenome (GOLD analysis project Ga0114969, IMG submission 87316) | Freshwater microbial communities from Lake Montjoie, Canada to study carbon cycling - M_130807_MF_MetaG | ecosystem: Environmental > Aquatic > Freshwater > Lake | place: Lake Montjoie...
ATGTTCAAGGAAATAGCGGTCAAGGGTGTCATTAAATTTATAAACTTTGCGATTAAAATTTTCAAAAGGATCGTGAATCGAACCTTTGTTAATTTCACTTTCAAATTTAGCAAACTCTTTTTCAAAATCAGCATTATTTTCTTGGGCGCTTGAATTGTAGCAAGTAAGATTGGTCAATATAAAAAAACCAACAAAAAAACTAAAATTTAGGGGATTAATTTTTATAATTTTAGACATCAAATTTCGGATGAGTTAATTTGGCTATTTATTTTATCTAAAAGCTCATGAAATTTAGGGTCAAGTTCGGCATTTTTAGCAATCAAATTGTCAAGAATTTTTTTTGCTTTATAAGGTTTATCACGAAGCATCGCGATGTAAGCAAGTTGATAATGAGCTTCATAAAATTTTGGCCAAAATTTAGTCATAATGAAAAATCTAAAACTGGCATCGCTCAAATTGCCTTTTTCGAGATGGCTAATTCCAAGATTATAATTTGTTTCAACAAGATTTTTAGATTTTTCTTTAATTGAATAATATTCTTTTTCCGCCAACTCTTTTTTTTCAGATAAAAATTCTGAAAAATTGCCTAAATTTTTTTGAATTTTTGAGGCAATTTTTGTAGACGAAGCTTCCTTTTCAGATTCTTTGCCAAGGGCTTTATTAATTAAATATTTAATCATTTTTAAAATAAATAAAATAACATACTGACCAACTTAATTTCTTATAAGTTAAAGTGTTTTGAAAATTTTTCAAATAGAAAGTTTTTAATTCTTGAAAACTTTTTTTATTATTATTCGGTAAATAATAATTTACACCAATTTTTTTAAAAGATTTTAAGGCTTCGACGAGATTTAAAAATTTTTCGTAAATTTTTTCGTTAATAAAACTTTTTTTAATAAATTGATGGCGCTCTAAAACATTTAATAATTCTAGTTTGTCGGGCATTTTATTAATTAAAAAAGGCGAGTTTTTTAATTCTTGAAAACTTTGATTGTCAGGAATAGAAAATGCTAAAATTGCGCGCGGTTTTAATAATTTTTTTAAAACATTAAAGAGATTTTCAAAATCTTCAATCCATTGCAATGAAAAAGATGAAATTATTGCATCGAAGCTTGACTCATCAAAGGGCAAGCTTTCAATATCAGCGCAGATTTTTAGAATTTTTTCGGGATTTTTTTGAAAATTATTCAACATTTCTAAGCTTAAATCGAGTTCGTAAATTTCACAATTATCAATTTTCTTTAAGAGATTTTTAGCAACAAAACTTGTGCCACTTCCCAAATCAAGAATTCTAATTTTTTGATTGTTGTTTGGCGTATAATTTTCTATAAAAAGTTGGCATAATTTTTTAGCAACTTTTTTTTGAATATTGGCGCTTAAGTTGTATTCACTAGCCTTAGAAGAAAAATTATAATTAATTATTTTTTTGTCAAAACTCATGATTATTAAAAAAACTAAGAATAATTATTTTTGTCTAAATCTTCAATTAACTTAACAATATGATCGACTAAATCTGGGCTGTTTACTTTATGATTCGGCTTGCCATCAATATAAACATTATGGCGATCGCTTCCTCCGCCCGTAATGCCAATTTGCGTGTGCGCGGCCTCGCCAAGCCCGTTAACAACGCAACCAAGAATCGAAACGGTGATTGGATTTTTAATATGTTCAATTCTTTTTTCAACTTCTTCGACGGTTTTAATAACATCAAAACCTTGTCTTGCGCAAGATGGACATGAAATTAAATTGACTCCGCGATGACGCAGTCCGAGAGATTTTAAAATTTGATAAGCAACTTTTACTTCTTCTTTTGGATCGGCTGAAAGTGAAACGCGCATTGTGTCGCCAATGCCTTGCCATAATAAACTACCAAGTCCAATTGACGATTTAACAGTTCCGGCGGAAAGGCTTCCCGCTTCGGTAATGCCAATGTGCAATGGATAATCGCAAGCTTCCGACAAAGCTTTATAACTGGCGACCGCTAAAAAAACATCGGACGCCTTAACGCTGATTTTAAAATTAAAAAAATCATTATCTTCGAGAATTTTAATGTGTCTTTGCGCCGATTCAACCAAGGCTTCCGGTGTTGGAGTTTTGTATTTTTGTAAAATATCATTTTCGAGTGAGCCAGCATTAACGCCGATTCGAATCGAACAGCCATAATCTTTGGCAGCCTTTATCACTTCGCGAACCTTATCGATTGAGCCGATATTTCCGGGGTTAATTCTCAAGCATTTTGCGCCGGCAATTGCCGATTCGATGGCTCGGCGATAATGAAAATGAATATCGGCAATAATTGGCACGGGACAATGTGGAATAATTTTCGCTAAAGCTTCAGAGGATTCTTGATCGGGAACCGAAATTCTAATTAATTCAGCGCCAACTTCGTGGCATTCGTTAACTTGACGAATTGTTGCTTGAACATCGACGGTTTTAGTGTTGGTCATGGTTTGCACCACAATTGGGGCATCGCCTCCAATTGCAACATTGCCCACAAAAATTTGTTTAGATTTGCGACGATGAATCGCGCGATATGGACGGATTTCGTTAATTTTATCTTGCATAAATTTTATGAGATATTTTTAAAAAAATTAGTAATTTTTGAATAATTTTTTTGTAGTAAAAAATTAATTTTAGAGTCGTTAATTTTTATAATATTTATAATCGAAATAAAGTCTATGAAGCCTTGACCCCCATAGTTTTTAAATGATTTAATCTTATTAATTTTTAAAAGACTTAAAATCATCAAAAAGCGGAAAAAAATTACTTCAAAATTCTTTTCAAAAAATTGTTCGGTAGAATTATCAAAAATAATTTTATCATCCATAAAGTCTTTAAAATCTTTGTCTTCTAGGGTTTGAGTGATATTAAAATTCTTTAAATTTTCAATATAATTTTCTAAATTTTCAAAAAATTCTTCATAAAAAAATTGCAAATATTTTTGGTTTAAATCGAAAATATCTTTCCAGATTTCTGGATTTGAATCATCTAAGCGAAAAGCATTTTTAAAAAAATTATTTTCAATATTTTTTAAAGAAAATTCGGTACATAAAAATGATAAAAATTGGGGCAAATGAGAAACGAGGCCATAGATTTCATCGTGTTTTTGGGCTTCAATGAAATCAGGAATTGCACCAATTATTTGCGCGATTTTAAAAATTTCTTGAGCTTTTTCGGCATTGTTATTGTTTTTGCAAATCAAGAATTTTTTATTTAAGAACAAATCTTCTTGAGAATTTTCAAATCCGCTTTCAGCGCTTCCAGCAATTGGATGGCAAGGCACAAAATTTTGTGGAATATTTTTAATTTTAAAATCTTTAATTGAGCCAATATCAAAAATTAAAGCTTGAGGATTAATTTTGGAATTAATTTTAGAAAAAATTTGTTGATATTGATTGAGTGGAGCGCAAATGGCGATTAAATCAAAATCACTTAAATCATCATCGAGAAGTGCAATATTTTCAATAATTTTTTGCTCTTTGGCGAGGTCGATTGCTTCAATATCGACATCAAAGGCAAATATATTTTGTGAAATATTGTGCTTTTTAAAGGCTTTGGCAATCGATCCGCCAAGGAGTCCAAGGCCAATTACCAATGTTTTTTTGTAAAGAATGTTTTTCAAAATTAGAAATAATAATAAATAAATTGCAAAAGAAAAAATTAAATTTAAATTAACAGACTTAATTAAATTTTATATTCTTTTTAAATTATATTTCAAAAAATTTTTAAAACAACCAATGAAAAATTTTTTAATCATATTATCTCTATTTCTAGGATTAGCGTCTTGCACTAATAAAGTTGTTGATATAAAAAGTCCTTGCGTTTCTAGTGAAGATGGTCCATGCGGTCCAAAAAAACCTATCAATGATTGGTGGATCAAAGACTATAAAAAACATCATTTAAATTCATTATCTTAACTTTAATTTTTTAGATTTATGTCAGAGCAAAATAATAATGCAGAGCAACATGCAAAAGATTCAAATCAGGCTTTTGCTGACAAATATGGAAAGAAAAAAACTTTCTCATCAACGCAAGTTGATGAAAGCGTGGTCAAGGAAAATATAGCTAATCCTTCTAGCTTTGATCAGCATAATAAGAAAGCTGTCGATCCACAAAAAAGAGCTTTAGCGCAATATATTTATTTGGTTAGAGGTGTTGATGCTGGCAGAAATGCTTGGTATTATGTGTTAGTAGAGCGTTTAAAAGTTCAATTATTTCTCAAGGCTTTGAATGATGATATTATCCATCTTGAAAAATATGGAAAAATTCTCTATTCTGCCTATGGAGACGAGCCACCTGCTAATGTTACGCAAGCCATTAAAGATGAATATGGCATTAGTTAATTTTATAAAAATTAACTAAAATTAGCCAAAAATTTTAACCAGACAAACTATATTAAACTATGAAAAATTTAAAACTTACTGCGATCGTTTTTGCTTCGGTTTTTGTTGGATTTTTTTCGGCAATTTCTTTTGCGCAAATTCAAGCAGTAAGTTCCAAGCCTTCAGCAGATAAAATCAAATATTCCGATGATTTTTTAAGTCAAGTCTTAGAGCGTGTAAAGAAAGATTATGTTGAAGAAAAATCCGAAAGTCAATTAGTTGAAGCCGCAGCTTCAGGAATTTTATCTTCACTTGATCCGCATTCTTCTTTTTTAAACGCCGATGATCTTAAAGAAATGAGTATCCACACCAAAGGCGAATTTGGTGGAGTCGGTATTGAAATTACCACCGAAATGTCAGTAGCAAAAGTTGTTTCAGCAATTGAAGATACTCCGGCATATCGCGCCGATATTAAATCAGGAGACTTCATAGTTCGTATCGACGGCAAATCAACATATTCAATGAGAATTGATGAGATTGTTAAAAAAATTCGTGGCAAAGTTAATACGCCAGTCAAGCTCACAATCTATCGTAAAGGCGAAAAAGAGCCTCTCGAAAAAACAATTATTCGTCGTATCATTAAAATTAAGCCAATAAAATCAAGTCGCTTTAATGATGTTGCTTATATTAAAATTACTAATTTTTCAGAAAAAACTTTTGTTGACCTCCAAACGGATTTAAAAAAATTAAAAACACAAATTGGTGAGAAAAATCTTAAAGGATTGGTTCTTGATTTGCGCAATAATCCAGGTGGTTTGCTTGATCAAGCAATCGAAGTGAGCGCCGGATTTTTGGATAAAGATAAAATCGTGGTTTCTATTAAAGGAAAAAAGGGAGTTTTGAAAGAATTTAAAACTGAAAATAATCAATTTTTGGTGCCAAATTTGCCGATCGTTGTGTTGATTAATGAAGGTTCGGCATCAGCTTCTGAAATAGTTGCAGGAGCTTTGCAAGACCATAAAAGAGCGGTTATCATGGGTTTGAAATCTTTTGGCAAAGGTTCGGTACAAACTATAATTCCTCTTGAAAATAATCAAGGCGCTTTGAAAATGACCACCGCACTTTATTATACGCCTTCGGGTCGCTCGATTCAAGCCATGGGAATTGAGCCAGATATCGAGCTTGCCCAAGCTTCAATTGAAAAACAAAAAAATCTTGAGCGCGATTCTGAAGCTGATTTAAAAGGTCATATTGAAATCAAAATTAAAGATTCAATTGAAAAAACTGCGAAATCTTCTAAAGAAAAACAAAAAATTGTTGACGAAAATATCGACATTTATGAAAAGGATTATCAATTGGCGAGAGCGCTTGATTTAATTCGTGGCATCGGCCTTTATAATTCTATTATAAAAAAATAATGCATTATTTTTTAGTAATATTTTTTAGCCTCTTGAGCCTCAATTCCTTGGCTAAAAATATTACTACAAATTATCAAAAAATTCTTCCAGAAAAACCAATTTCTCAAATTCTTGTTAATAACAAAATCATCACCAAAGATGAAATTGATGAGAGATTTGAGTTTCTAATTAAAACTTCCAAATTAAAAATTGATAAGAAAGATCAGCGCAATCTTTGGAGAAATATGATTGCCAAAAGAATGGCGGAGGAAGAGCTTATTCTTCAAAAAGCTAAAATTTATAAAATTACAATCGATCCAAAAGAATTAGATTTTAAAATCGAAAGTTTTATTCAAAAAAACCACAAGAATCTTGAAAAATTTAAATTATTTTTGCAGAAAAATAATTGGAATTTTACAAATTTTCAAAAACAAATTGAGGTTGAGTTGGTTTGGAAAAAAATTATCGAAGAAGTCATTAAACCTTCTGTTAGCGTAAGTATCATAGAGATAAAAGAATGGCTAGAAAAAGAGAAAATTGAAGGACAAAATGATAAATATTTGTTGCAAGATTTTTTGATTGAAAATTCTAATAATTCGCAAGAATTTGCTAATAAAATTTATGAAGAATTGCGTTCGCAAGATAATTTCAAAAATTTTATAAATAATTTTTTGTTATTAAAAACAAAAGAAAACTCTCAAAATACCAGTTGGTTTTGGTCCTCGGAGTTAAATCAAAAAATTCATCAATCAATTTCTAAGTTAAAAATCGATGAATATTCCAAGCCCGTTCTTCTCGAAGATGGCTGGCATATTTTTAAATTGATCGACAAAAGAAATGATTTAAAACTAAGTGATCAAGAATATGATTTTATAAAAAATCAAATCGTCAATCGAAAAACTGAGTTGGCGATAAAAAATTATCTTCAAGAATTAAGGAAAAGAGCCTTTGTTCAGTTCGAATATTAAATTCAAGAGAGTGAGTTTGAGTTAATTTTACCCCCAAATCTCAAAAAAACTTTGGATATAAAATAAAAACATTTTATTTATGCATTGTAAATTAATTGTTTATAAATATAAAATTATATGAATTATGAAAAGTAATGAAGGACCCTTGAATAATGGAGCTTCAACTTCAGCTCCAGCTCCAGCTCCATCTACAGCGCCATCTGCTGGTTCGCAGCCAAAGGCTCCAACTTTAGGTCCGATAAAAAGAGCTCGAGATCCAGCTGATTATATTCCTGATTTGAGATTAAATGATGAAGCCCAAGCTGGCGCTCCAGCCCCAGCTGGCGCTCCAGCTCCAGCTCCAACTTTTAGTTCATCGCCAAAGGCTTAATGTTTAGGTCCGAGAGAAGAAAAAAAAGGAGCAAAAAGATAATGCTAATCTTTGACGGTGAAGGGCGCAGGAAAAAAATTAACCATCAAGCTATTTTCATCAGAATATCGAAGTTCAAAGGAGATGGGAGAGAATAAAAGGCAAATTAATTTTAATTAAAAACTTGCCAGTAATTATTTTAGAATTTGCGATATCTTCCAAAATTCCTCGATGGTTATTTCCTCTGCGCGCTTAGTGCCAAATATGTCGCACTTTACAAAAATTTCTGCTAAATCTTGATTAATAAATGCGCCTTTTAACGAAGATTTGAGCATTTTTCGTCTTTGATTAAAAGCTTGTTGCACAACTTTTTCAAATTTTTTTAAATTATTTTTTTCAAAATATTTTTCAATTTTTTCAGCATTTGGAATTATTTGCACGATCGCCGAAGTGATTTTTGGTGGGGGCGAAAAAACCATTTTATTGACCTCAAACAACATTTTGGTATCGCATAAAAGATTCAACATTATTGCCAAGCGCCCATAATTTTTATCGCCAATTTTAGCGCAAATTCTTTGCACAACTTCTTTTTGAAGCATTAAATTCATCGAAGCAATTTTTGGTAAAATTTTTAGCCATTTAAAAATTAACACAGTGCCGATATTGTAAGGCAGGTTGGCTATTATTTTAAACTGAGAATTCTCTGAAAATATTTTAGTTTCATCAATTTCTAAAGCGTCGCCTTCGATAATTTCAAGCCTTGAGCCGTAAAATTCTTGTAATTCTTTGAGCGCTAAAATACATCTTTGATCTTTCTCGATAACGATTAATTTTTTGACGCCGGCATCGAGAATCGAGCGAGTTAATCCACCCGGTCCAGCTCCAATTTCTAGAACTTCAAAGTTACTCAAATCGCCCGCCGATTTGGCAATCTTATCGGTAAAATTTTTGTCGAGAATAAAATTTTGTCCTAAAGATTTTTTGGCATCGAGTTGATATTTTTTAATTAATTCTGAAGTTGAGAGAAGTTGCGACATCTTGTTTTGTTGGTTTTTAAGTGGGTATCATTCTATAAAATTCAAAATTATATTCGCCTTAATTTGTTAAAAAATAAAAACAAATTAAGGCAAAAATAAAATTAAACTAAATCTTGTGGATCAAAAAATTTATGACCTAAACTTTCTGCAACCGCACGGTAGGTAATCATGCCATCAAAGACATTTAAACCCGCCATTAAATTTTTATCGTCGCGAAGCGCTTTATTAAAGCCTTTATTAGCAATCGCCAAAGTAAAAGGCAAAGTTGAATTTTCCAAAGCTTGCGTTGAAGTGCGCGCAACTGCACCGGGCATGTTGGTGACGCAATAATGAATGACACCATCAACTTCGTAAGTTGGATTGCTGTGCGAGGTTGGGCGACTTGTTTCAAAGCATCCGCCTTGATCGATTGAAATATCAACCAACACCGAACCTTTTTTCATTTCTTTAACCATTTTTTTGGAAACAACTTTTGGCGCCGAAGCCCCCGGAATTAGAACTGCGCCGATTACCAAATCAGCATCAATAACATTTTTTTCAATATTTTCGATTGAGGCGTAAAGAACATTTGCCGAATTGCCAAAAATATCGCATAAATAACGAATTCGCGCTAAAGATTTGTCAAGAATTATAACTTCTGCGCCCATGCCAATTGCGACTTTAGCCGCGTTGGTGCCAGAAACTCCACCACCGATAATTACAACTTTCGCACGCTCAACTCCGGGAACTCCGCCGAGTAAAACACCGCGTCCGCCTTGAGATTTCTCTAATGCGCGCGCGCCGGCTTGAATTGATAATTTTCCTGCAACTTCACTCATTGGAGCCAAGAGTGGCAAAGATTTGTCGTGAGCGGTAACGGTTTCAAAAGCAATCGCGCGACAACCCGATTTCATTAATAATTTTGTTAAATTCGGTTCGGCCGCGAGGTGCAAATATGAAAAAATAATTTGCTCTTTTTTAATTAAATCACACTCAGATTTTTGAGGCTCTTTTACTTTTAAAATCATTTGAGATTTTTCGTAAACTTCTTCGGCGGAATTAGCGATTTTAGCGCCCGCTTCGCGATAATCTGCGTCTAAAAAACCAATGCCTTCACCTAAATCTTTTTGTACTAAAACTTGATGCCCAGAACTTACTAACTCTCTAACGCCCGAAGGTGTTGAGGCCGAACGATATTCATGATCTTTTATTTCTTTTGGAACGCCAATTAACATTTTAACTCCTAATTTAAATTTGATATTTTGTTGATACGAATAATATTACTTTCTTTTGAAGTTAAGCTTGGAAAAAGCTCAAATTCAAAAGAAAATTTTTGCTTCGCTTGAGAAATTTCGATCGGTAAATTTTTGCCTTTTAAAAATAAACAATAACCATCATCTTTTAAAAATTTTTTACAATATTCTAAAAGTTTATCGAGTGGTGCCAAGGCTCGAGACATGATGCAATCAAAATTAATATTTTCAAGTTCTTCAAGTTTGGCTTGATGAACAAAAACGCGATTCGGCGAAATATTTTTTATTTTGCGTAAAAAATCGGCTTTGCGAAAAGATTTTTCAACCAGATGAATTTCTTTTAATCCAAGAATTGACAAAACCATTCCCGGTAGGCCTGCGCCCGAACCCAAATCGGCGAATTTTTTTTGCGGATTTTTAATAAATTGTATTAATTGCGCGCAATCAAGAATGTGGCGATGCCATGTTTGATCAATTGTTGATTTGCCAATAAAATTAAAATTTTCATTTTCTTGCAAAAGCTTTGAAACATAATCTTCCAAACACTTTTTTTGCTCAGAATTTAACATAAAAAAATTATTGATTTCTTCAAAAATTTTTTCTTTTTGTTGTGTTGTGTTTTTTTCTATTTCAAGTTGCATAAATTCTTAAAAAAATTGGTTCAAAATAATAAAAATTTATGAAATTAATTGCAAGTTTGATTTAAGGCTAAGATAAAATTTTAAATGGATTTTTGTAAAATTTCTTCTTTGATTAATTTAGCATTTTTTGTTGGAAAATGGTATAATACCATTTCCAATAAAAAAAGTATTACTTAAGAACTGTAAATTAAGCTTCATCTTTTTGGCTAAAAATCTTCAAAAAGCCTCAGCCGTATGGGCATACGACTTCATTTTTTAAAGATTTTTATCTCAAAAATATTTTGCTTAATTTAACATTTTATATTGGAAATGGTATTATTAAATTAATCATTGAGTTTTTTTATTGAAAAATGATTTTTTGCAATCAAAATTAATAATTATTTGTAATTTTTATATTTAAAAATGACCTTTTCTTCGGCATCAAATCTTCTTAAAAAACCCTACAATAAATTACAAATTTTATGAGGAAAATTCTTGCCGCTATAGCTGCGACATCAGCAGCATTCTTAGCATTAGAAGTCTCATCTCTAAGGGGAGTTAAAAAGATAGACTACTCAAAAGTTAACACAACTCTTGCGTCGGGATTCATGCCAATAAATGAAACAAAAGCCCAAAATTCCCAAAAGGCTCTTCTGGCGTTGGAAAAAAAATATTCCTCAATTAAAAATGATAAACCTAAACTCCCTCTTCTTCCCCTTGATGAAAAAACAATTGAGAGACTTAAAAATCGCCTCAAGGATGCGAGGGGAAAAAAAATAGTTGAAGGTGTAAATTTTTCAAAAATGGATCTTAGAGATTTTGATTTAAATAATTTGGATTTTAAAGATTGTAATTTTTCAGGGGCAAAATTTCCCTCTTTAGATTCTGTTGCTTTTTACAATAGCTGTAATCTTGAAAATGCTGATTTCAGTAATATTGTTTTAACAAAAGTACATTTCGGGGAAAAATCTTATCAAAATCAAGTTAGTCAATTGGTGTCTTTAATTGGAAAAAATCAATTATTAATGAACAACATTACTGAATTTGATGAAAATCAACAAGCTCTGTATTTTAAAGAATTAAAAACTAATTCAACTCTTGGGGAAATGCAATCGGATATTATAAAATTAACTGAGCAAACCCAACTAAAACCTGAAATTTTAAGAATTAAAGCCAATTTTGCTGGAGCAGAATTTAATAATTTTTGGGCATATAACGCCGACTTTTCGGGCTCTGATTTTGAAAACACAGAAATTAAAATTAATCATTTAAATAACATAGATGATAAAGCTAGTATTTATGTATCATCAGTAACTGGATTGGATTTAACCAATGCCATTTTTAAATTTTATGATATTAAGAATAGAGAAGTTCAAAAAACTCACGGCACACAACAATTAAATTTAAAATCAAATGAAGGTCTAGAAATGATTGGCAATAGCGGGATTGTTTCAAAAGAGTATCTTCGTGAATGGAGATCAGATAAAAAAGTTAGAATTTTACTTAATTTCGATCAAGATGAAATTCCGCCTGACCTAAAAATACAAAATGACTACAAAAGTTATAAAAGTCTTAAAGCGCCACAAAATACTAATGATATTGAAGCAAAAGGAGTAGAGCTTTGTAATCAATTTTTTGGTCGCTATAATATAGAATTTGTAACTAACGAAATGAGCGAAGCTAAAGAGGTCGATTATAAGTTACATTTTAATTTTGTTAATTTAAATGGTCATTCTGCTTTGACTTCCTTCAGTAATTATTTTGGATTAGGCAACAGGGATCACGTTATTAACATGAATACCGATATAATAAAAGGAGATTTTTGGTCAGTTTTTTTACATGAAATGACCCATATGTTTCTTCAGGATCCAGTGAGGCAATCTGATTTATTTTATCCTGCCAAAATATCTTATTTGCAACCGATGGCTAAGCATCCAGATAAGACGGGGAAATTTGGTGCTAAAAATATATTACCAATACAAGAACCCTCAATTGTGGAGCAAGAATTAATTCAAAAATATATGGGATTATTTGGTAGAAAACCAAAAATCACAGCTGATTTAACTTCTAAATATTATCCAAAAAATTTGGGAATGACGACTTCTTATAATCCAGATAAAAATTTTAATAATATAGTAGAAATTTCTTCTAAAGATTTTAATGATGAAAATCATATTATAATTATGAATGGCGAAAATGCTCTAGGTTATTGCGCTACCTCAGATCCTTACAAATGCCATCCCGCCAAAGGTTTAGAAAAATCTCAAGCTATACTCACTATGAATAAAAAAACTGGCACAGTCTTGTCAATGATTATGTTGGGAGGAGAAAATCCCAAAATTAAAATTGATGGTAAACTTTTCGATGTAAAAGATTTAACAGAAAAAGATATTTTTAGTTTTATTGCAAAAGATTCACAAGGCAATATTGTTTATTATAAATATAAAGGCTTATCTTTTATTGAGAGTAACTCTTTAGTTAAAGCCAATGAAACACTGGTAAAACAAGATGAAGAAAGACCGCAAAATAAACCTAAGTCGACAACAGAAAATTTGGTTGCGTCAAACTTAGTTAATGACCCTAAGAACTTAGAAAAAAAATCGCAACCTCATTTATAACATCAATCAGGTAATTTTTAAATAGGGCACGCTAAATCAAAATGATGAAAAACTTAAAATCGTAAATTTGTAGAAATTGAGATTTCATTTCGCGATATTTTTACATAATCACTCGCATTTTTTAAAAAATCTTGACCCTCAAAAATAAAAATTTATAATTTTTTTCAAATGAATATTTAGGGCTAAATTTAATTTTAAAAAGCATTTTTAGAATTAAAATTTAGTATAAATTTGAGTATAAAGCAAATTCAAAAACAATATTATGAAAATTTCAGCAACAGTTAAAAAAATTCTTTCGCACTATGAAAGCGATAATCCGGGAACCAAGTCTAATCTAGCGCGAATCTTGATGCATGGCAAATTAGGTGGTACTGGAAAAATGCTTATTTTGCCCGTCGATCAAGGTTTTGAACATGGCCCTGATCGCAGTTTCGCAGTTAATCCAGACGCTTACGACCCACATTATCACTATGAATTAGCAATTGAAGCTGGTTTGAACGCTTACGCAGCACCACTTGGCATGATTGAAGCCGGAGCGGATACTTTTGCTGGACAAATTCCGACAATTTTAAAAGTTAATTCTTCAAATTCACTTCACAATGGCGGAACGGCTCCGCATCAAGCTACAACAGCTTCGGTAAAAGATGCTTTGCGCTTAGGTTGTTCGGCAATTGGCTTTACAATCTATCCCGGATCTGACGCGGCTTTTGATATGTTTGAAGAAATTTCTAGCATTGCTGAAGAAGCTAAAGCCAACGGTTTGGCGGTTGTAATTTGGTCTTACCCACGCGGAGGAGATTTATCAAAAATTGGCGAAACGGCGATGGATATTTGCGCTTATGCAACTCATATCGCGGCAATGCTTGGAGCGCATATTATTAAAGTTAAACCTCCAACGCAAGCCTTAGAAAATCTTGAAAACATCAAGGTTTATGAAAAGCTAAAAATTCCAATGAATACGCTTGAAGAAAGAGTGCGCCATATTATTAAAACTGCTTTCGACGGTCGTCGTATCGTGGTTTTCTCAGGTGGAAATGCTAAAGGCGAAGAAGAAATTTATAATGAAATCCGTCAAATTTATAAAGGGGGCGCGAATGGTTCTATCATTGGTCGCAATACTTTTCAACGCCCAAGAGAAGAAGCTTTAAAAATGCTTGATAATATTATTAAAATTTATCAAGGAAAATAATTTTCGCTTTAATTAACGCCAAGTCATGAACTGTCAAAAATTTGATATAGCCATCATCGGAAGTTCATTTGCGGGCATGACTTGCGCATTAACTTTAGCGCAAATTTCGCCACAAATTTCAATCGCTTTAATCGAAAAAGAAAATATTTTTGATAAGGTGCGCACGGATGATGGGCGCGCTTACGCCATCTCATCATCTTCGTTAAAACTTTTTAAAGAACTTGGAATTTACGATGAATTACAAAATGTCGCCGGCAAAATTTCTGATATAAAAATCACCGATTACAAATCACCTTTTGTTCTTGATTTTATTGGCTTAGAAGTCGATGAAAAAGATGGTCAACTCGGGCAAATTATTGAAAATCATTTTATTTTTGAAGCTTTAAAAAATAAGATTTCTCAACAAAAAAATATTACAACTTTTTGTCCAAATTTTTACCAAGAAATTAATTTTGATGATAAGGTTTTAATCGAATTAAATAATAAAAACTTTATTGAAGCAAAATTACTTTTAGCGTGCGATGGCAGATTTTCTAAGCTTCGTGAGCTTTATAAAATTCCTACTCAAACCAAAAATTATCACCAAACGGCAATTGTTTTTAAAATTTCTCATCAAATTCCGCACAAAAATATTGCTTACGAAAAATTTTTACCAAGCGGACCTTTGGCAATTTTGCCACTCAAAGACCAAAATCAATCTTCAATTGTGTGGATTGCTCGCGATGAAGAGGCGCAAGCAATTCTAAGTCTTGATAAAGAAAATTTTTTGCAACAATTGCATAAAAAAATGGAAAATTGCTTGGGCAAATGCGAAATAATTTCGCAAAAATTTTCCTATCCGTTAATCATGATTTTAGCTAAAGATTTTTATCACAAAAAAATGTTATTTATCGGCGATTCGGCTTGTGGAATCCATCCAATTGCGGGTCAAGGTTTTAATTTGGCAATTGTTGGTATTAAAAATTTACGCGATTTGATCGCGCAAAATATTTTATGTGGCTTAGAGATTTCTTCAGAAAATTTAATAAAATCCTATCATCAAAAAACCCGCAATAACGCCAAAAAAATGGTGATTGCCACCGATGTTTTGAATTCGATTTTCGAAAGCAAAAGCTTAGTTTTAAAATCGGCGCGCAATGCTGGTTTGGGTGTCATAAACCTTCTTCCAAAAGTTAAAAAATTCTTCATAAAAAATGCTGGAGGCTTCTAAATGAGCTTTTGGGGCAATGTTTTGTTAAGAATTTATCAAATTTTTTCGGTAATAATTTTACCTTTTTTATTTTTTTTAATTTTATACCGCAAGAAAAAATCCAAAGAACATCCGCGCAGATTTTTAGAAAGATTTGCGATTACAAAAATTGCAAAACCCCAAAATTCTCAATTGTTTTGGGTTCATGCCGTAAGCGTTGGCGAATCAAATTCGGCTTGGGTTTTGATTGAAAATTTACTTAAATTCTCAGAAAATATTAACATTCTTTTTACTTCAACTTCAACAACTTCAGCGCAAATTATTGAACAAAAAATTTTGCAAAATGAATTATTTAAAAATCGTGTAATTCATCAATTTCTTCCAATCGATAGTTATTTTATTGTTAAAAAATTTCTTAATTATTGGAAGCCGAGAGCCTGCATTTTTGTTGAGTCGGAGATTTGGCCGAACTTTATTTATTGTGCTCGAAAAAAAGCCATTTTGAGTTTTTTAATTAATGCTCGAATCTCTAAAAAAACCGCTTCGAAATGGTTCTTTTTAAAAAAATTAGGTTTTAACACTTTTGATTATTTTTCAACAATATTTGCGCAAAGTGCGCAAGATAAAAATCTTTTACAAAATCTTACAATAAATACTGTTTTTTACGAAGGAAATCTTAAATCACAAAATTCTAAACTTGAGGTTGATGACAAAAAATTGCAAGAATTAAAAATGCAAATTGGTGATCGTAAAATATGGCTTTGCGCCTCAACTCA
>Ga0114969_10002315_pt1 | contig 15694 bp, 12 predicted proteins | sample M_130807_MF_Meta_FD_87316 | JGI IMG/M metagenome (GOLD analysis project Ga0114969, IMG submission 87316) | Freshwater microbial communities from Lake Montjoie, Canada to study carbon cycling - M_130807_MF_MetaG | ecosystem: Environmental > Aquatic > Freshwater > Lake | place: Lake Montjoie...
AGCAGTAAGGGAGAAAACACCGCCATCGCTCGCGGGGCGCTCGATTTTTTGCGCCGCCTGCTCGAGCGTCACCATCCCGACTATCTCGGATGGGTGCATGATGCCGGGCTGTCGTTCCGCCACGAGCGCTATCCCGCCTACAAGGCCACCCGCGAACGACTTGACCCCGAGCAGCAGGCCGATTTCGATACTGGCATCGAGCGGACCTGTGAGATTCTCTCGGCCTATAAGGTTCCGATTCTCAAGCTCGAGGGCTTTGAGGCAGACGACGTCATTGGCACATTGACGGTGAAGGCCGGTGCGGCTGGAGTCGAGACGGTCATCGTTTCCGGTGACAAGGATTTCGTCCAGCTCATCGGGCCCAATGTCAGAATTCTGAACCCCTGGCATGGCCGCCCGGGGCGGACCACGGAAAAGTGGTACGACGAAGCAAATGCCGTCGAGCGACTCGGCGTTCCCCCCGAGCGCGTGATTGACTACCTCGCGTTGCTCGGCGACGCGTCAGACAACGTGCCCGGGGTGAAAGGAGTCGGAGAAAAAACCGCACACGCGCTCATCGAGAAATGGGGCCCGCTCGAAACGATCCTTGCGAACATCGCCAGTGTTGAGCCGACGCGTGCAAGGACGGCCTTGACCGAGCATGGCGCGCTTGGCGTGTTATCGAAAGAGCTGGTGACGATACGAACCGACTTGCCGATGGAGCTCGATCTGGGCGCGCTGGCGGTTCAAGAACCGGAGTGGTCGCGCCTTCGCGACCTGTTCATCGCCCTCGAGTTTCGCACCCACGCCCACGAGGCTGCCGCTCGTGCGGGAGGGCCGCCGGCAGCTTCCGGTGGAGACGAGGAGCGGCCTCTGACCCCACCAACGCAGTACGAAACGATCGACACGCTCGCTGGCGTCAAGCGCATCGTCGCGTTGGCGCGCAAGGCAAAAAGTATGGCGTTCGATACCGAGACAAGGCTTGAGGTCGGAGCGCCGGATGTAATCAGCGCGATGCGGTCTCGACTCGTCGGACTTTCAATGGCGACTGGTCCCGGCGAGAGTTTCTATCTCCCCTTCAGGCACCGGACGCCAGGACAGGAACAAGCCGGGTTCGACATGGATGTCGGTGGAACTGGGGCGTCCGGCGTTGAGGCCGCCGTCAAAAACCTCCCCGAGATACTAAGTGACGAACTGCAGTCGCTCCGCGAACTGCTCGCCGACCCGGCAATCCGGAAGACCGGCCACAACGTCAAATACGACTTGCAGGTACTACGGACCGAGGGCATCGAAGTTGGCGGCGTCGACTTCGATTCTATGCTGGCCAGCTATCTCCTCGATCCAGGGCGTCGTTCTCACGCCATTGATGCGCTGTCACTCGAAATCCTGCAGCGAGCCATGACGTCGTACGACGAAGTGGCGGGCAAAGGGAAGCAACAGGTGTCGTTCGATCGCGTCGCGATTGACGCCGCCCGCGACTACTCGGCCGCGGACTCCGACGTTGCACTGCAACTGCGCGCCGCACTCGAGCCGCGACTCAATGATGTTGGAGCAACCGCGCTCCTTCGAGACGTGGAACTGCCCCTCGTACACGTGCTGATGGATATGGAGCGCACGGGAATCACCATCGACGTCGCCTGGTTCCACTCGCTGAAAACCAGATTCGCAAAGGAGCGAGGCGTTGTGGAAGAGGCGATCTACGAAACGGCAGGTGAACGCTTCAACGTGAATTCCAACCGGCAACTTGCGACGATCCTGTTCGAAAAAATGCAGCTAGCGGTGCGGAAGAAGACGTCAACGGGACCAAGTACTGACGCCTCGGTCTTGCAGCAGCTTGCTGACGAGGGCCACCAGCTTCCGTCCTTGATCATGGAGTACCGAGAACTCGCCAAACTGGAGAGCACATACCTCGACACCCTTCCGGCCTTGGTCAATCCGGCGACTGGGCGCCTGCACACGTCGTACAACCAGGCGGTTGCGGCCACGGGACGGCTGGCATCGAGCGATCCGAATCTTCAGAACATTCCCATTCGGCGAGAGCTTGGGAAGGCGATTCGTCACGGGTTTGTACCGCGCAGGGGCTGGAAACTCCTGGCGGCGGACTATTCACAGATCGAGCTTCGACTGCTGGCCCACCTGTCGGGCGACCCGGCTTTCGTCGAGGCCTTTCTTGCAGGCGGAGATATTCACCGACAAACCGCGGCGATCATTTTTGGCGTTGCACTCCCCGACGTCACCAACGAAATGCGCGCTCGGGCAAAGACAATCAACTTCGCCACGATTTACGGCCAGGGCGCCCACGCATTGTCCCGGCAGCTCAAGATCGAGCACGCCGAGGCCAAGACCTTTATCGAAACGTATTTCACGCGATTTGCCGGCGTGCGAGCATTTCTTGATTCAACCGTCGCGACCGCGCGCGAACGGGGGTTTGTCGAAACGATTCTCGGCCGTCGGCGCTACATCCCGGAGTTAGCGGATCGGAATTTCAATATTCGCGCATTCGGCGAGCGAACGGCGCAGAACTCACCGATCCAGGGATCGGCGGCAGACCTGATTAAGGTTGCGATGATCCGGGTGTACGACGAAATGAAGAAAGGCCTCATGCAGAGCAAGATGCTTCTTCAGGTGCACGACGAACTGGTGTTCGAAGCACCGCCGGAGGAGCTCTCGAGCCTCCGCACGCTTGTTGAGCGCGAAATGACGACGGCCGTTGCACTGAAGGTTCCGCTGGTTGTGGACTTCGGCGAAGGAGATAATTGGTTGGACGCCAAGGGCTAAAGGGCTGTCGGGCGACCTTGCACCCTGCGTCAACTTGCTGCGAAACGAGGGTCCATGTTGATCGGAAAGAGATCACCCCTGTCGCGAAAGCCTATGAAACACATAGGTTTGCGTTAGAGTTCCCCGACGGCCTCGCGATTGCCAGCTAATGGGCACGGAACGGTGTGGGCCGCTTTGGCGACGGAGTGTGCGTGACCTCAATTACGTGTAGTGCAGCGCGACCTGAAGGGACGAATCGGCGCCGACGCGTGTCGACGGGATTCACCCTCATTGAGTTGCTGGTCGTTGTGGTGATTATCGGTATTCTTGCCGCCATCGCAATCTTGAAGTTCCAGAACACGAAAGGCAAGGCAAAAGTGGCGGCGCTGAAGACCGACCTGCGCAACCTGTCCGCGGCCGAGGAATCGTATTTTTTCGAGAACGCGATGTACACGAGCAGCCTGACGAACCTGCAGCTCAATCACTCGCCCGGCGTCAGCCTGACGGTGGTGGATGCCACGACGTCCGGATGGTCCGCGTCGGCAACGCACCCGGCGTCGTTTCCGCTCACCTGCGCGTTGTTCAACGGCAATGTTACGCCGCTCGCTCCTGCTACGGTCGAAGGTCTCATCGGGTGCCAGTAGGACAGCCCGACGAGAACGCGCCGCCATGGCGCGAGTTTGTCAGGTGGAGAAGTGGGGTTGAGCACGCGATGTCGGGCGGGCTCTGGCTGCATCACCATACATGGAAGGGCAATCCAATGGCCCATCTCGTGTCATCGGATCGCGAGCGTCTTGAGCGCGTCGGCCTGTCGCTGGGGCTGCACCCTGCCAGCCTCCAGTATCGTCCGCTGCGCGACCCCTCCCTAGAGTCCACCATCGAGCGGTTGACCAAGTGCCGCCGGGGCTGTCCGGGAACCGCGAAAAATGGCCATGGCCGCTAGCGTGAGTACATAGGGTGAGGCGAGGACCAAGGTGTACGGCACGTTCCAAGCCATCGCTTGAGCGAGAAACTGCAGTGCGCTCACCGCGCCGAAGACCAGCACGCCCGCCACCACACCGCGCGGCGTCCATCGACCAAGCGCGACGATCGCAATCGCGATGAAGCCACGCCCGGCAGACATTCCGTCAGAAAACGTCCCCGTCTGCGCCACCACCAGGGTTGCTCCGCCGAGTCCGGCGAGAACACCTCCGAAGATCAGCGCGGCAAGCTGGATCTTCGCTGCTGAATGTCCAGCGGCAACAACGGCCAGTGGCCGCTCGCCGGTGGCCCGCAGTGCCACGCCAAACACCGTGTGGTAGAGCACCCAGCCCGTCAGCGGAAAGAGGAAATACAGGAGGTAGGTGGAGATGGGCTGAGCAAAGAGCGCATCACCGACAACCGGCAGTGTGGACAGGCCAGGCACAGGCAGCGAGGCCAACGGCTGGACCGGCGCCGTTGATTCACCAGCGGAGACCATCGCTCGATGAATGCTTGCGCTCAATCCGATACCGAGCATACTCACGGCGGCTCCGACGATGATCTGCTGCGACCGGAGCGCCAACACAAAGAACGCGAACACCGCCGTGACCAACGCGCCGGCAACGCCGCCGGCGACAAACCCGATTTCCGGCCCCGCGATTTGGGCACCAAGGAACGCCGCGAGGGCACCGGCTGCGATTGCCCCCTCCAGGCCGATATTCATCACGCCGCTTCGCTCCGCCACGAGTTCCCCAAGCGCGGCGAACGCCAGTGGCGTTGCCGATCGAACGGTGGCTTCAAGGAATCCATCGAGAACGGCCGTCGGCACTATTGCTCACCTCGACCAGTAATTCTCGCCCAGTTCTTCATTACACCGGGAACCGCGAGCACCCCAAGAACGACGAGCGCCGTAACGACTGTCGCAAACTCAGCCGGGACCCCGGCATCACGCTGCATGGCATCGGCGCCTGCGCCCAGGGCACCGAACAACGCAGCGGACATGATGATACCGAGCGGATTGAGGCCACCGAGGAGCGCGGTGGCAATTGCGGTGTAGCCATAACCAGGAGAGAGGCCCTCGTAGAGCGCATAGGTAACGCCTGTGACTTCACACGCCCCGGCCAATCCGGCGATTGCTCCGCTGGCCACGAGCGACCACATCTGGACGCCGTCAACGTCGAGGCGGCCCGCACTCGCCGCCACCGTGCGGCTCGCGCCCGTGACCCGGATCTGAAAGCCCGCCGCGGTTGAACGGAAAAACCACCAGGTGGCAATTGCGAGGCCAACGGAAAACACAAATCCCACGTGCAGTCGTTGGCCGTCAAGGAGCAGCGGGAGGCGCGCAGCGGACAGGAGTGTTGCGGACGCTGGATATGCGCCGGTTGGTTCCTGCAGCGGGCCACGGACAAGGAATCCAACAAGATTGAGCGCGACGAAATTCAGCAGCAACGTGCTGACGACTTCCATGACGTTGAAGCGTCGTTTGAGCCACGCGGCCACGCCGGCCCACAGGGCACCGGCAAGAATTCCGACAGCCAGTGCGCCCAGAAGAACACTGCGTCCCGCCGCATCCCCAACGGCAAGCCCAAAGGCGCATGCCGCCGCTGCGCCGGCCAGGAATTGTCCGTCGGCACCGATGTTGAGCACGCCAGCCCGAAAGGCCACGGCTACCGCCAACCCGAGCATCAAAAGCGGTGTCGTGCGTTTCAGTGTTGCCGAGAACAACGCGAATTCACTACCGACGGCTCCGCGCACAGCCGCTTGCGCGGCCGCGACGGGATCAAATCCGGTGACCATCATGACAAGCGCTACCACCGCAATCGCGGCCAGAACAACGAAGGCTGGCGCGACGCCTGCCGAGAGACGACGAAGCAAACTCATCGGACGCCTACCATGGCGCGCCCAATGGCGTCGCTGTCCAGCGTCGTTTCATAAACCTCGCCGGCGAAACAGACCACAACACGATCGGCCGTGGCGAGCAACTCGTTGATGTCGCTGGAATACATGACGACGGCCGAACCCGCCGCGGCCGAGTCGCGGACACGAGTCAGAATCTCCTGCGACGCCCGCACGTCGAGCCCTCGTGTTGGATTCTCGACAACGAGCGCCTGAGGAGCATCGGCGAGTTCGCGGGCCAGGACGAATTTCTGTTGGTTGCCCCCCGACAATGCGCTCGCCGTTGAACGGACGTCGCCTCCGCGAACATCAAACGCCGTTATCGCGGATTGTACCTGCAACGCGACGTGTGCCCATGGCATGACACCCCGGCGCGCTTCAATCCCACGGAGTGCCATATTCTCGACAAGTGAAAAATCGGCAATCAAGGCATCGCGATGGCGATCCTCTGGAACAAATCCAACCGAAGGCGGTAGCGTAACACGTCCGCTGGTTGGTGAGATTCGTCCAGCGAGCAGTCTCAGCAGCTGATACTGTCCCGCCCCTTCAACGCCGGCGACGCCAACGACCTCGCCGCCGCGAACCTCGAGCGACGTGGTCCGCAGTCGCCTCGCGCCGCCCGCATCAATCACCGACGCTGCATGTAACGCGAGAACTGAAGTCCGCAACGTTTGCCGAACCGCGGTGGAGTGTTGTCGTGCGAACGCGAGCGGTCGCGTGTCCGTCGCTCCAAGGATCGCAGCAACGACCTCTTGCTCGGAGGTGGACGAAATCGGCGCCGAGAGGGCGGTCTGGCCACGACGAAGCACCGTGACCTCGTCGCCGTACCCCATCGCCTCACGGATGCGGTGTGTGATGACCACGACCGTGCGCCCGCTGGAAACAAAGCCGCGAAGCCAACGCAACAACTGGGCCGCGTCTGGTGGAGAAAGCACTGCGGTCGGTTCATCAAGCATCAGCACCGGGGCATTGCGCGCGATTGCTTTGACGATCTCGGCGCGCTGCTGCGCGGCGACAGAGAGGTCGCCGACCATGGCGGCCGGGTCAAGATCCAAGCCGGCGTTGTTGGCGATACGGCGAACCGTATCCTCTGCTTCGCGCCGATTGTACTTGGCGCCAAGTCGAGGCCCAGCGAGCGCGACGTTTTCCGCGACCGTCATCGCGGGAACTAGCGAAAAATGCTGATACACGGCGCTGAGGCCTGCGGCGAGAGCGTCGGCACGGTGCCGCCAGACAACCGGTTGTCCGTTCAGTAGAATCGCGCCGGTATCGGGCTGCAGGTTCCCGGTTGCGATGTTCAGGAAAGTGGTCTTGCCCGCCCCGTTTTCTCCGAGCAACATGTGCAGCGAGCCGGAACGGACGGCGAGCGATGCGTCGTTCAGCGCGGCGGTGGCTCCAAAGCGCTTGGTGATTCCCCGAAGCTCAAGGGCGAAGCCCTCTCCGCTCACAGACCGGTCGGCGCGTCGATGACGTGGTGCGGAATACCGAAGGTATCGGTCACATGGGCACCAATCGCGCGCACACCAAGTGTTTCGGTGGCGTAGTGGCCAGCATAGATGATGGTCAGGTCTCGCTCGGGAGCTTCGACGGCCGTCCAGTGCGGACCCTCACCGACAATCAACGTGTCGATTCCGTCCGCGACCGCTTCAGCGAGAGTCGATGCGCCCGCGCCGGCACCGCTGCAGATCGCCCAACGTCGCGTTCGCTTATTCGGCTTCGCTTCTGAAATAATGGCGGCGCCGCCATGACTCTTTGAAAACGCCGCGACCGCAGAGAAAAGGTCGCTTGTCGAAAGATCCGAACTCCCCTGAACGCCACACGCGGTCTCCTTGTGGTACGCGAAGCCGCCAGAAACCGACAGCCGGAGATGATCGGCAAGGAGACGCGAGTTTCCGAATCGGGCATGCGAGTCAAGTGGTAAGTGCGCTGAATACACCGCCATGTCGTTTTCGAAGAGCAGACGAACGCGGGCGTAGTGATGGGTGGTCAACGGCTGCAGCCCGTTCCAGAACAGCCCGTGGTGTACGAGCAACAGGTTGGCGCCCGCTGCGGCGGCGAGCCGAATCGTGCGTGCGGATACATCGACTGCACTCGCAACCGAACGTACGGGTCCTTGGTGCGTACACTGCACCCCGTTCACGGAATTCGGATAGTCTGGAATGCGTGCGACGTCGAGCAGTGCATCCAAGTGCGCTGTGATGGCTTCGAGTGTAGCGGTCACGGCCGTGTTCCTGTGATCGGTCGTGCAAAGGCGCCGGCACGCATCATCGCCTGCACGGAATCAACACGCTGGAGGTCGCGAGCGCCGGCGCGCCGTCCGAGCAATACACTCGGCTCCCAGCGTACCACGTTGTCGCGCGTTCCGAATCGAATGACTCGCCCAGTGAACGTACCGGACTGTACTTCGCGCGCAACCAGTAAGAAGGCATGCGGAAGGTCGATGACCACGCTTCCGAGGACGGCCGCCGGCGCAATCTCGTTCTGATTGGAATTGGAGCCAATGACAAAAATTCCAAGCCGTTCCTTCGCTGCCTGGAACACGCCAAGTCCGGCGGCATCGGCATTCTGGAATATCACATCGGCGCCTCGTTGAATCAGTGCGAGCGCTTGTTCTTTGCCGGCTCCCATGTCATCCCAGTTTCCTACATAGGTGACGATCACTTGCGCCGCTGGCTTGATGGCGTGCACTCCAGCCGTGAACGCCTCAAACGAAGCCTTCACCGGCGGGAGTTCCGTACCGCCGATGCACGCCACGACGCCGGACCTGGAAACCGAGGCCGCAACCATTCCGGCCAAGAACGACGGCTCGTCAAACGCAAACGACAGTGCCGCGACATTGGGGCGAACGGTCTCTCCGCCCGTGGTCACATACACCGTCTTTGGATAATCCGGTGCGACCCGCGCGGCGGCGTCCTGAAATTCAAAGCCATGTCCGATCACAAGCGAGTATCCTGACGCGCCGTACTGGCGAAAGTTTTCCTCAAAGTCCGAAGGAGTCTTGACCTGGATGTGGCTGATCTTTGCGCCAAGACTGTCGCGTGTGCGAAGGAGGCCGTTGTAGGCGCCGCCGTTCCACGCCTGGTCGGAGATTGGTCCAGGCGTAAGCAGGGCGACGCGAAAGTCGGTCGCTTCGCCACGGCTCTTTCCACCGCACGCCTGCTGAAGCCAGCAAACCGCGAAAAGAGTGGCGAGTTGGAACACGATCCGCGCGTTTAACAACCGGAACACGTTGTCCGGAAGCGTTTTGGCGCGTTTTGTAAACATGCGTTTGATTATAATCACCCTCGTGCGATTCGCAGTGGTTCAACACGGGCTTCGCCGGCATCCGTCATACGCACGAGCCCGTTAATGCGAGCACCCTCGAGCACAACGATTGACCGCGTCTCGATGTCGCCAGAAATAGTTGCTGTCGCCTGCAACTCAAGTCGTTCGGCCGCAGAGACAGAACCCTCGACATGTCCGCCGACAACCACTTCATCGGCAACCACATTTCCGTGTACGGCGCCACCGCGGCCCAATAAGACTTGCCGTGCGCCGGTGATCGATCCGTTGATCTCTCCGTCGACCTTGAGTACGCCAGAAGTTTCGACATCTCCGGTGATCTTCATTCCCGCCGCAATGATCGAAAGCGCGGCCTCAACAGGCGCACCGGGTGCTTTCGGTTCGGGACCAGCAGGAGTCTCTTTGCTGAACAGGGCCATGGTAATCTCCGAGTCGAAAACGCCCGAGCCGCTAGGGAAGCGGATCCGGCGCTTGCTTTGGAACTGCCGTTGACTGAGCCGGTCGGCTCAGCATGGACTGAACTTGCTCGTAGCGGGCCTGCAAATCCTTGAGCGTCTTTTGCAGCGTGTCAACGCGAAGCGCGTCGTGTTCCATCTTCGCGATGCGCGTGTTGAGCAACGGCACTCGAACGGCCTGCATGGCGAGGAAGGCCCAACTCACCACAGCAAATACGGTAACCGCCCAGGTCCACCGGTTTGCGATCGCACGGGCCACCCGGACTTGCCACGCGCGAAACACAAAGGTGCGATGTGCCAGTCCGTTTTCTCGCTGGACGTGAACAAACATCGCCCCCATGTCAGGGGCGAACACGTCGCCATGGCCCTCGACCGGTGTCTCGATGCGCGGGGCGCCTGCCATCAGGGAAGCTCTCGCTGCGCGCCGAGGAGAAGATCAAGCAGGCGCTCGAAATCATCGGTGGAGTAGAAGGCCATGCGGACCTCGCCGCGGTTCTCACCAGAAAGGTTCACGGTAACGTCGGTTTGGAAACGCTTCCTCAACTGATCCTCGACGCCCTTCACGGCGGCGGGCCGCGTCGGAGCCGCCATGCCCCTGCTCTTTCGTTGTGTCGGCTTCGCGGACGACCCTTCGCGCACGCGTCGCTCAACCTCTCGCACGGTGAGGCCGTCGGCGATGACTTCGGCGGCGAGTGACAGAATTTGTACTTCGTCAGCCAAGCCAAGTAATGCGCGGGCGTGACCAAGTGAGAGCTCGCCGGCGCGCACCATCTTTCGCACCGAATCCGGAAGTGCGAGCATGCGAAGCATATTCGCGACCGTGGAGCGCTCGCGGCCAACCGCGTCGGCGACCTGTTGTTGCGTCAATGAAAAACGTGCGATGAGCTCCTGGTAACCTTCCGCTTCTTCGATAGGGTTGAGATCGGCGCGCTGGAGATTTTCAATCAATGCCACGGTGAGCACCGCTTGGTCATCTAGTTCGCGCACATGGACGGGGACTTCGGGCCACCCAAGCGACTGAATCGCACGGAACCGACGCTCGCCGGCGACGAGCTCAAAGCCGGCCGCCTTCGGGCGAACGAGGAGCGGTTGGAGCAAGCCGCTGGACCGAATACTCGACTTCAACTCCTCAAGATCGGCCAAATCGAAGTCCTTCCGAGGCTGAAGCGGATTGGTGGCGATTGAACTGACCGGAACAGTCCTGAAGCCGGGGGCGCTCGACGAATCGTTGCGCAATGGCGTACGCAAATCCGGAGACTGGCCCATGGTCGGAGCAAGCAGTGCCTCAAGGCCTCGCCCGAGGCGCCGAACTTTCCCTGGTGGCATTATAGTCTTTTTTTGAGAGTATTAAACCGCAAGCAGATCAACGCTACGAACAGATTCGGTTCTCGAAATAACCTCGCTTACAACGCCGAGATAGGCTTGAGCGCCAACAGAGGCCATGTCATATGCAATAATCGGTTTTCCAAAGCTTGGTGCTTCAGCCAGGCGAATATTACGAGGAATAACACTCTTGAAAACAAGACTGCCAAAGTGTGCCCTGGCATCCTCTGCTACTTGCCGCGAAAGATTAAGTCGAGAGTCGAACATGGTGAGCACGACTCCTTCGACCGTGAGCGAAGGGCTCGTTCCGTTCTGGATCGCGCTGATTGTATTCATCAGCTGAGAAAGACCTTCGAGCGCGTAGTACTCGCACTGCAGTGGAATAAGCACGGAGTCTGCGGCGACGAGCATGTTCAGCGTGATCAAGCCAAGTGATGGCGGACAGTCAATGATGATGTAGTCGTATTCCGGTCGGAGCCTGTCGATGGCGTCGCGCATCCGAAGTTCACGACCTGGAACGGCTGCCAGCTCAACCTCTGCTGCAGCCAGATCTGGAGAGGCTGGGAGAATATCGAGGTTTTGGAATTGCACACCTCGAACGACGGCCGATGCCGCAAGCGTCGGGTCGAGAAGGACATCGTATGAAGTGAGCGCTTCGTCAGAGCGCCGGAGGCCAACCCCACTCGAAGCGTTTCCTTGCGGGTCACCGTCGACGAGTAGTGTACGCCGCTCTGCCGCAGCCAAGCCGGCGGCGATGTTTATGGCGGTTGTAGTCTTTCCTACCCCGCCCTTCTGGTTCGCAACGGCGATTACCCTGGCCATCTCGTGTACCCGCAGTGTGAAGATGTGCCGAAGCTACCGGCTCATTCACCAGCCGCGCAAGGTCAATTGTTCCACGTGAAACATGATCGAGCAAGTTACAGGGAATGAATTCTGAATATTCGACTCTCTTCTGAGCAACTACGGGTGGAAAATCTAGTAAACATGCGTTTACGATAATACAACAACTGTATCCCCTTACTGTCGTTATGCGCCTCTAGTGATTTCTTGTGTAGCACGCATGCACCGCAGCGCCTAGTAGCGCTGACCTCTAACGCTATCACCAGGAACTGTTTTTCCTAGGAGCGGGATCCAGCGTAATGGCGCGACGCCATCGACGCCGTCCCGGCGCAACAAAAATACGCGACGACCGGAAAATCGCTTCAAGAGCACAGTATCGTGTTCCTGAAAATCTCTCACATAAGTGTTTCCAGAGGCGCGCTCAAGGAGCAATGGCGGAAAGAGCGCGTACCCTTCCCTATCTGCAGCGACGCGCGCGCTGCAAAGCGCGTCGTAGCGCGTGCCAGAGAGCATCCTCTCGGTGGTATCGGGCGACACCGAGCTGGCACGAAGCAAGAGCGAGTCACGCATCAACGCGCGAAGGGTGTGTTCCGCCGTCGTGTCACGCACGCCTCGCTGTTCGAGATCACCGATGGCATGCTCGAGCATACACGCGTCGGTGTTCGCATACAGCGCCGCGGTCGCACTTCGCGACACATCAAGGGCCCAGAGACGCGCCACGAGCTGCGCACCCCAGCTCTCTCGCACAAACACAAGCGAGTTGCTGGCGCCCGCTCGAGCAGCCTCGGCCGAATAGTCCTGTCGCATCGACGACAAGCCGGCGCGGTACTGCGATACGCGCACTGGAATCGAAATAGTCGCTGCCATCACCACTCCTGCGGCAAGCGCGCCGACAACGCCCGAGCGAAGCCGTGGATGTACGGCGCTCCATAACGACGCGTCGAACAGGCGAATGCACAGGATGATAAGGAGCGGCAGCCAGGGTACGACGAAGCGAGGGCCCAGAAAAAATCCGTCATGCCAATAAGCGAAATACATCGACGCGTGAACCAGCGTCGCAGCGAAGAGATACCGTTCGATGCGCGTCAGTCGCGTGATGAGTGCCAGCGCTGCGATGACGGGAAGCAGGGAAGGGAACGGTGTCTCAAAGAGATAGACGTTCAACCGCGTCACATACGCCGAGAGCAACTCAATTCCGCGCTGCGGCGTATGCGCGTCCCCCCAAGGGGCGCCATGAAATCCCAACCCATGCGCGCTTCCCCACAGTGCCTCGTAGCCAAATCGCTGCGGAACGCCGGTGGTGTTGATGTTCACCCACATCACGAGCGCCACCGGTACCGCCAGCCCCAGCGCGGCCGCGAGAACTGCACGGACCGCCACTCGGTCATTCCGTGCGCGCCACATCAGCCACGCGCCGGCGGGAATGCCGAACGCCACGGCATCGAGAGGACGAACGGCAAACGCACAACCGGCGGCAACGCCCATCACACCGGCCCACGACCAGCGAACGGAGTCCGCTGTGGGCCCAGCATCCGTGACGTGCCAGAGTGCGAGAACGGAAATCAGGATCCACATGAGCACGGGGCCATGGCTCATGTGCGAGGAAAACTGAAATACCGCAAAGGGCGCCAGCCCAAACCAGACCGTGCCCAGCGCTCGCGCGCGCGCCCGATGCGACGGCAGCACACGGCGAAGGAATTTTGCAAAGACCCAGACGGACACTCCGCCGCACAACGGTCCAGCGAGCCACGCGGTGCTGGTCAGCACGCCGAGCATGAGCATCACCGGCCAGCCAGGCGGAAATTGTGAATACACCCGCTCGCCCGTATCCACGACATGCAGCACCGAAAAGAACTCGCGTGCCGGGTCAGCAGCGGTCCAGAGTTGGCCGTCGAGATAGGTACGCGCCTGCAGTACCTGAATCAGTTCGTCAATGAGTAGCGGCTTGCCGGAAAAGACAGAGCGGGCGACGACGGCGTACAGAGCAAAACACACAGAGGCAATCGCGAGGTCGATCGCGTCTGTGCGTGCGGCCACGGTTCGGTCCACACGATTCCACGACGCCTGCCACCACGACGGTGCGTTCCAACTCCGCGCGAAAATGGCCCAGACGACTCCAGTACCCGCACAAATACCAATGCCGTACGCCCATTCGAGCCATCGATGGCCGTACGCTGGATCAGAGAGTCCGCCGGGAATCCACTCTGCGATCGGCAACAGACCAAGCGCGGCGAGCACGACGGCCACACTTCGCGTCAGGACGGGATCAACCAGCGCCCACTTCGATTGTCCTTCAGGTCGTGATGTCACCGACCGGCCGTGGCCGGCTCTTCGGTGCGTGCCTTCTCGATCTCGAGCACGAGATTCTGCAGATCCGAGGGGCTCACGCCCGGAATCATCGACGCCTGTGCAAGTGTGACCGGCTTGCGCGCGGCCAGCTTGTGCCGCGCCTCTGTGCTGAGCGACAACATTTGCGCGTAGCGCGCGTTGGCGGGGAGCACGAACTGGCCCATGGACCGAATGCGATCAGCGTTGATCCGTTCGCGCTCAAAATACCCGGCGTACTTGATTTCGAGTTCCACCGTTATGAGCGCCTCCGCATCGACAGGCGCGCTAACGGCCGCTGCGGCAAGCAATGCACCGAGTGAGAGACCATTTCGTTTGGCGAGCTCGCTGACTCTCACTCCCTGTCTGAGTGGCCCAAAACCGGCATCGGCGAGCAACGGCGCGACATCAGTCGGCGAAACGCTGGTGGACTCAGCCTGTTCAAACAATCGGTCTTCACTGGCGAGCCGTTCATGCATGCGACGGAGCTCGGCGATCGACAACATGCCGAGGGATTCGGCAATTGGCCCGAGCCGCCGAATCGCGTTGTCTTGCCGAACCGTCAACCGGAATTCGCTGCGCGACGTGAAGAGCCGGTAGGGCTCGTCCACACCGCGGCTGACCAGGTCGTCTATCAGCACGCCGATATACGATGTTTCGCGGCCGAACGTGATTGGCTCGAGTCCGAGTGCCACGCGTCCGGCATTCAGCCCAGCGACAACGCCCTGCGCCGCGGCCTCTTCGTACCCAGTCGTCCCGTTGACTTGCCCCGCGAAAAACAATCCACCGACGTGCCGTGACTCCAACCAGGGATAGAGCCCGGTCGGTGCATAGTAGTCATACTCGATCGCATATCCTGGACGCGTCATTTCCACCTGCTCGAGTCCAGGCACCGAATGCAACAGATCGAGCTGCACCGACGCTGGGAGCGAAGTGGAAAGGCCGTTCACATACATCTCGGGTGTGTCGAGCCCTTCCGGCTCAAGAAACACCTGATGTTGTTCGGCGTCCGGAAAACGAACGATCTTGTCTTCAATAGACGGGCAGTATCGGGGCCCACGCGTGGCGATGGCTCCTCCGTACATAGCCGACCGTCCGATGTTGTCGGCGACAAGTGCTTTCGATGCCGCCGCGGTCCATGTCAGCCAGCAGGGAAGCTGTGGCAGCGACGGGACGGCATCGGTCATCCTCGTCCATCGGTAGTGGAATGCGTCGAGCTCACTATCCTGACGTTGCATCACCGCGTAGTTGACCGTTCGCCCGTCAATACGGGGCGGAGTGCCGGTCTTGAACCGCGCCGTCTCGAACCCGAGTGCCGCGAGCTGCTCGGCGAGTTCGCTCGTTGGTGGTTCACCGGCGCGACCGCCGGGGCTCTGCATATCCGTACCAATGAAGATCCGTCCGCGGAGAAACGTTCCGGTTGCGATGACAACGGCGGCCGACCGGATTGTCGCACCGTCCACGGTGCGCACGCCAGACACCGCGCCGTCGGCGTCAAAGACGAGCGACGCGACTGTTGCGGAGACAATCGTGAGTCCTGGCCACGTCGCCAGCGTTTCCTGCATGGCCGCCCGGTAGCGCGCGCGGTCGCACTGCGCGCGCGGCGCCCACACCGCGGGACCCTTGCCGCGATTGAGCATGCGGAACTGAATCGCGGCGGCATCGGTGACACGCCCCATAACACCGCCCAGGGCGTCGACTTCGCGGACAACCGTGCCTTTGGCGACTCCGCCAATGGCTGGGTTGCATGACATCTGTCCGATCGTCGCGCTGCTGCTTGTAACGAGTGCGACACGACGCGCGCCAGCGCGCGTGGCGGCGACGGCAGCTTCAACGCCGGCGTGCCCACCACCAACAACGAGGACGTCGAAATCGCG
>Ga0114969_10002317_pt1 | contig 15688 bp, 11 predicted proteins | sample M_130807_MF_Meta_FD_87316 | JGI IMG/M metagenome (GOLD analysis project Ga0114969, IMG submission 87316) | Freshwater microbial communities from Lake Montjoie, Canada to study carbon cycling - M_130807_MF_MetaG | ecosystem: Environmental > Aquatic > Freshwater > Lake | place: Lake Montjoie...
GCACTGTTGTTGGAAAATATACTACGAAGATCATCATCAACCGTGAACAAAGAACAACTAGCGTAACTCTTCATTACCGATCTAACTCCTGCCATAATTGGAGTAGGAAGATTGATTTTATGTTTGCTAAAGTAGTTGTAAGCCTTCTTTACGTAATCAAGACGATTCTCCTTGTAGTCTTTGAAGAAGGTCATGGCAATCAACATGTAAGCAAACTGAGGCGTTTCATATAGTTCCTTGGTACTACGATTTTGAATCAGATACTTGTCACAAAGCTGTTTGATTCCTGCATAAGTGAAATCAAAGTCTCGGTCATGTTTGAGATATTCATCGATCTTATTGAAGTCGTTCTTTGTATACCACTCCAAAATTTCTCCGTCGTATACAAGAGCATCAATATTTTTCTTTACAAGATCATATAGCTTTGGGGCGTTCTTTCCTCCCCATACCTTTTTTCTAAGTTGATAGTTTAACAATCGAGATGCGACATATTGATAGTTTGGCTTATCCTCACTAATTAGATTTGAAGCTGCTTCAATAAGCATGCTGTGAATGTCATTTGAGGTCATTCCATCAAAGAATGACAGATGTGCATTCATTGCAACTTCTTCGAATCCAACGCCCTTGATGTTTTCTGTTGCCCACTGAATGATTTTGTTGATTTTGTCCGCGTTAAAAGTCTCAAGCTTTCCACTGCGCTTTTTGATAAAAATTTCTTTGGTCATAGACTGAAAATTGTGTGCATCATAAGTATTACTGTTATGTCAAGGTTTATAAAAAAAATGTTCTTAAATTTCACAAACCGATGACGCTTTTTACTTCAACGTTGATATAGAGATCACTCTGCATCTTCAGCATTGATGTGGGCATTCCACTTGGAAGCCAGGGCTTTTTTAACGACGTTATCGCTGTTACCCATTTCATTCATGACGTTCATACCGTCCTTGGATTGTTCAGAGAAAATCTGAATATCACCACAACCTGCATTCATTCGACTTGGAAAAGTCAAACCATCAGGACCAAACCGATTTTTGATAACATGAAATCTAGCGGTATTTGCTACTTTATCGGTAACTTTACGAGATAGACTAAGAACAAAATCCGCCGTCATGATCTTTCTATAAGAATCGGAAATGTTATTTGCCTGAATAATATCGTCATCCATGGCAGCTCGATTACTCTGTGATGCGGTCCAAATTGGAATTTGAAGTTCTCCTGCAACTCCACGTAACTCTTCATAAATACCTCCAGCCTCACTATAACTGTTACTGTTCTTCTCACTATGTGATGGTCGAAGAATATCAGCATAGTCAACAATAACCATATCAACCTTTGTTCCCAACATTTGAACCCGTTCAATGTGAAGTTTAAGATTATGGGCGCTGACCGTTTTGATTGGGTAATACTTGATGATCAACTTGCCAGGAACCTCAGCGATCTTTTTACGAACCGCATCGACATTATTACGAACATTTTGGAAATCGATTCCCGTAAAACAAGCATCGTAACGAAGTCCAACGTAGTTTTGGTTCAACTCCAATGTGTAATGAACCACGTTCTTTCCTTGCTTCATCGTCTCAGCACCAAGCTTGGCCAAAACCCAACTCTTACCACTACCGGCACATGCGGTAATGATTCCCAATTCACCGGCAGCAAGACCACCATCCATGATTGTGTCAATTTCAGTCCAATTTGTTTTGACTGTGTTTCGAGCCATGAGACTCATACGTTCATCGACATCTGTCATGTAATCATGACCAATATTTCTCTCCATTCCAGCCTTCATTGCTGAATCAACAACGTGTTTGATTTGTTCGTACTTACCGACCTTCAACAAATCAATACTTTCAATGATAGCATTTTTTAGCTTCTGATTCTTACAGAATTCAAGAAACTGCTCTTTTACAAACTGCAAATCACTATCGGTTATCTTCTGATATACGTTCCTTAACTGATCCACTACGCTTTTCTTCAACAGCTCGTTTTCCAAAGAATCTACCTTGACTTTGAATACACTGATTGTTGGTAGGTTTTTATACTCAAGAAAATATGATACCGTTTCCTTAACAATCCATTGATGTGCATCAGATTCAAATGATGTTGGATCGATGATATCTGATAGTCTTTCTAGAAACGTTTTATCGCTCAAGATACCCGATATGCATTTAACTTGGAATTCAGATCCAAATTTCTTCAAATTGTTAATTACGTGATTTTCTGTATTATTCATATATTCTCTCCCTCAGTATACACTACGCCTGTCGTAGTGTATATTTGTTTTAGTCTAAATTATCTCACAAACGTCTCTAGCTTTCCAAATGACTCGTTCAACCACACCTGATAATTGGGAATATTATTCCACATCTTGTCTTCGGTGATCAATTTGGAAAAACTAAACCGATCCAGCTTCTTTACTGGCACATCCAGTATCTCATTTATACGAAGTTGTGAGAATGATTGAATCTCCGTATCTTTCAACTGCATAAGTGTATAATTGCGTTCAACGATATTTTTGTTCTCCAAAATATTTCGGTAAAGCTTATACTTGCTTTGATTGTTTTCACAGTGAGTATAAATTTCATCCAACTCAATACGTCTGTCTTCGGCGAAAAATGGAAAACACTTTGTGATGGTTTTCAATCCAGCGCCGGTTATTCCGTCAATGTTATCCGATTCGTCTCCTTCTAAGACACGATACCAAATGAAATTCTTGCACCCAATTCCATACTCGTTCAATACTTCGGCACACCCATACAACTTTTTCTTGGTTGGACTCCAAATCTTGATTTGGCTGCTTGCCAATTGTAGGAAATCTTTATCGGCACTCATAATGGTGACGTTGGAGTCCTTATAGTATTGTTGAGCAATATACGCAATAGAGTCGTCAGCCTCTATATGGTCAATTGCCATCGTTGATGTTGGCAAGCAATCAAGATAGTGGATAGACCTCATAAGCTGTGCCTTGAGGTTTTTCTGCTCCAAATCAACCGTGGATATATCCGTGTATGCTCTATTAAGACGGATTTTTGTTTTTCTTCTATCCTTGTATTGAGGATAAATCTTTCGACGTTTCATACTACCGCCGTTTCCATCAAATACAATAACACATCTGGTCGGACTCAATAGTTTGATGGCGTATCCAATGCTTTTAAGAAATCCGGCGATGCCCCCCGTGTGAAGTCCATCTTCATTCATGGAAGGCATCACCGAATATGCGCGAATAAAAGTATTGACGTTAGAGGCCGTCAACCAACAGAATATCGCTATTTGCGTGTCTATTCAATCCTGTTGTGACGGCCTCTCCTTTCATGTTTTCAAAAAGAGAAAACAGTCTTCTCTTTTCAGCTTCGGTTATGTTTGTCATTTAATATATCTTCTATAAGTTGTTTTTTGTTACCACATCTCTCCCAATCATTAAGCTTTTCCGCTTTGCTTGTATTCATATCAAGGAATATAAGACAAAGCGGAAAAGCATCTAATGAACCTAATTTTATTATTCCTCAGCTCCACTGTCACTACCGACATCTGTTCCTTCAACTGAATCATCAACTTCGACATCCTCACGAATTTCGCTGTCTTGCGATTTATACTTCATGGTAGTTACATCGACAATCTTCTGATATAGTTCCTCTCGAAGTTCTGCATCAGCCTTCATGTCCTTGGCGAATGTCTTGGTATCTAATTGTACCTTTTCCCCGTTGTTTTTAACATAGTTGTAAGGTGACTTGGCTCCTGTAATAATCAAATACTTCTTCAAGATTTCGAGCCAGTTTCCATAATTATCAACACCACTATCATAGTAAATGTTGAAGTCAGCATATCTCATTGGCGGACCCATACGGTTCTTTACTACCACAGCACGTGTCTTGACCCCAATATGAACAGGTTCACCGTTTTGTGTAACTTTCAACGCTCCCATTCCCTTCAATCGAAGACGAACAGAAGAATGAAACTGTAGAGCCTTACCACCACTAGTGATATACTTGTCTCCAAACATAGCTGCTTGAAGATTTACACGCAATTGATTGGTGAATACCAAAGCAATACGTTGACGGCCAATCATGTCGTTGATCTTTCTAAGAGCTTTTGAAATGATAATGGCTTTTCCAGTTGCGTAACCATCCTTACCATGATCACTTTCCAACTCAGCTTTAGTTGAGGCAGCAGCAACGCTGTCAACTACGATTGTAACCAAACGGTCTCTGTTGGATTTACGAACGTGTGAAATCAATAGTTCGATCTTCTCAAAGATATCTTCTACCGTTTGACAGGTAACGTACATCATTTTTGGAACATCAACTCCAATTGCTGTCAAAAACTCATGAGACACAGATTGTTCTGTGTCAATAAACACAGCGACTCCGCCCTTCTTCTGAGTATCAGCAAGCAAATGTGCTGAAAGCAAACTCTTTCCTGATGCTTCCAAACCGGTAATTTCTGTAATACGACCCACCGGAATTCCTGCGTGTGGTCGATTCGATATTGCAAGGTCCAATAGGTCTGAACCTGTACTGATCCAATCACTAATGACTGATGGATCTTCTTTTTGATCCAAGAAAAACGCACTCTTTCCGCCATCCTTGTTGGACTTATTCAGTACATCAGCAAGCGAGTCAATTAGTTCGTCTCTCTTCGTATCAACGTCATGGGACACATGAGTTGATGTTGATTTCTTCTTCTTTTTTGTTTCGTTTTCTTCTGCCATAACATTTATAAATGAAAAAAGAGATGATACACCTGTATGCGTACCATCTCTCTTATATTGATTGGTTAACTATTAAACAAGTTATCAAACGCCTTGGTCAAGTCATCAGCATTTGCCTTGGAGGCAGTAGCAGATGGAGACTTAGCGGCTTTTGATGGAGGTGCTTCTGTAGCAATTGCGGCTTCGACTACTGGCTGAGTTGACTCTTCATCAACAACAGAAGTCTTAACAACTTCATCAGCAGGTGCGGTTGGATTCAACCACTCATTCATTGCTCCCTTTAGCTCCTCATATTCCGGCTCTGGAAAGAGATCAAGAATATTGGTCTGATTCTTGATCGCAGCAATCAAGTCAGCCTTAGTTGGATCAACAGCAGGAGTGCTCTTAGGCTTCACTCGAATTGTGGTCTCAGGGAAGTTCTTTCCAGTCTTATCAGCGGTTGTGAATGTGACTGTAATGTCCTTACCGTTGGTCAAATCGGTGATATCACCGTAGTCAGGATCGGCCATAACCGAAAGAATGTCCTGATAGACCTGCTTTCCAAATCCCCAAAAGCGAACGCCCTCTCCCTCTTCACCTCGAACGATGACAGGTACAAAGGTTCGCATCTTTGGTTCCATATCACGGCCACGGCGCCAATCTTCCTTTGATCCGTTCTTCTTGAGTCTATTGCTAAATTCAACAATAGGATCGGGACGATGGAATGTGTCAGGAGAAAGATAAGTCTTGTTTACTGGCTGTCCGTTGCTGTCTTTTCCGCCGATGCTGTAATGGAACTTGAGTTCGATAAACGGATTATCAGACTGGTACTTGTAGGGGACAATTCTTACAACTTGATCACCTGGCTTTGGTTTCCAAATGATTTGAGTTTTGTTGCTCGTGTTTGAAAGAGAGTTCAAACGGCTCTTTAGCTTTGATAGATCAATGCCCATAATTTAGTATTCGTTAAGTGTTAATTAGTAATTAGCTATTATATCCTTTTTTACTCAGAAAGGACGTGTAACTCATTACTCACATAACTATACGTTATGGGTGATAAAGCGTCAATTTATTATCGTGAAAATCTCAAGCGAAATGATTTTTACGGACACTTCATTTGTGATAATAAGTGAGTTCTTGTAGAAGTCCCAATTAAGCTGAAATGACTTATCAAAAACCCCATTATTTTCCTCTGAAATCAGCTTATTCATCGCATTCAAAGTATACAATGTATTGGTCAACTTTTTTCGATGTATCGAAATCGTATTTGGCAATTTTCTGACTCCTTCACCGGTGATTGTGATGTTATATGTCAAAAACAATTCACTCTTGTTTTTTTCGTTGGAAAAAACAAATATTCTGTTGTTGGACAGAGTGTATATTTTCTTAACGGTGTCCGATACTGTTTGGTAGTCGGATGAAGTTGAGAAAGTGCAAAGAAGTTGAGTGTCTTTCATTGACGTGATATTATTTTTTTGTTACCCGACTTTACACAGTGCCACTCATAACCCTTACATTTTGATTCCGAGTCGTGCCACTCTCCGTTCTCAGATCTAATCCACCCATACGTTGATGCTTCTTCCAACGTAAATTCTGTGGTTAGAATTTTTTCAACATCTTCTGCATCAGTCTTTTTTTGTTCGGGTGAACGAGATTGAAGATCATCGACCTTTGGTTGAGGCGGAGCAGACGGAGCCGCAGGAGCCGTAACAGGTTCGATTTGCGCAGGTGTTTGTGTTGCTGGTTCTTGAACGGGATTTTGAGGACTTGGTTCATTGAAATCAATGTTTGATTGTCCCTTTGTAGGATCCTCTTCAAAATGCGTTCCACGAGCAAGGGCAGCCTTCTTGTACTCGGGATTTGGAAACGTTACCAATATTCCCTTTGCATTATAGGCCTGTCTCTCAGGATGCTTTCCCTCAAGAACATTGTTGCTCATCTCTACCGTTTCGTTAAATGCAAATCCTGCTCCCTCCAACTTCTCACGAAGAACGTTCATGTGAACATTGTTGGCTATATCGAAGATTCCATTTTCAACTCTTTCATCAAGACATATGTCCGACAACAAGTCCGATACGTTTTTGTAAATATTCATTGGTGTAAAGTTATTTTGAAAGATCCACTGCATCCTTTTGTATTTTTGCATTAGCCGTAATAGTGATACGACAATTCAAGAACAAATGTTGTTCGTTTCCAACATAGAAGCTGTGTTTATCATTGATAGATTTTGTGATGATTTCAAATGTTGGAAGATATCTAAAAATTGGATCACCTTCTCCTTCAGGTAGTGGTAGATATGGATTTGGATACACATTACCCTTTGCATCCGTGCGAATCAACAGAGACGGTTGTGATGTATCTGTTTCATGTTTCTCCATCATCAATTGAGTTGCAGAAAACATGACTACGCTACAGTTCTCTGGACCAAATGGTGCGGATCCGTCAATTTTAAAATCCAAACCGTAAATTGCCTTTCCAGCAATTTCTTTCATTTCGGGGGTACTCGAAGCATCCAAAAACTTAAGATATCCAGAAAAAGGTCTGCTAAAATATAAGAACTTCTTCTTTATATCACTACTAGTAACCATTCGTTGAATTGCTTTGTTAGAACTGACTAGGTTTAGTAGTTGTTCATCAGTAAATTTATACTCCTCCAAAGGAATTTTGTTGATCGATATGAGTCGCCCGGTTTTTTTATCAAAATCCTCACTCGTGGTCTTATCAAGATCAATACCTTTGATGTTCTTTTTCAATCCCGTTAAAAGTTTATTCTCCAATGCAGACCAGGTTGAATTGTTGGCAAGTTGAGAAGACAGTGTGTTTACCATTCCATAGTGTCTAAGACCTACTTTGGCTAGCACCGGTGAATTTTCCGCAGAGAAATAATCTGCTGCTTTAAATGAAATCCAGAAATTTTGTTTGTTGTCTTCTGTTAGTGCGATATCTGCTTTTTTTGTTCCGGCAATATACTCCGCACCATCTACTTTTACATTAGAATTAAAAATCTTGGATACGTTCTTGACAAACAAGTTAAACGAAATATTATCTGGATTATTTTTGTCAAAATACTCTTTGAGACTTGAAGCACTTATTTTTGTTTTTTCGTTTGGATCAGCCGCTGGTTGAATAACAATCTTTGACTTGTGTTCTTTATAAAACTTGACCCACAACAAAAGTTGTTTGAAATACTTAGAAAAATCATTCTTTTTTTGATCATATATGACCATTCCTCCTGAAACGTTAATAACCGACAAAGTTTTTCCTTCTTCGCCTTTAATTCTAAGTTTTGTTTCCGAATATGTGATCTTGAACTTTTTATCTGAAGGCAAGGAGTTTAACTTTGAAACCATCACACTATACGATGAAGTTTCTATTGGTTCGCCTCCGGTTGAAAACTCTGTTGGAAGATTGACTGTATTCATATCAATCGACTGAAGTTCCTCTTCTGTGAAGTTTATACGAGTAGTACCTAATATCTCATAGATGATTTTGATATCTTCGTCAGTGAGTCGTTTTGTGGCTTTTTCTTTTTTGACACTTGCTTCCGGCAGGTGTGGCGCCATTTTGTCGATTACATCCAGAGATTCGGATAACATCGCAGCCGAAAAGTAATCTTGATATCCAAGATTTTCTATTGATTTAAATAGCAAATCTGGATTGATTTTATCAGCACCGCCATCTGGTGCTAAATGACAATATTCTAATAGGATGGCGCTTATGATTTTTTCACGATTCATGATAACACAATATGTAATAAATATTGTGTCTGATCTGAAAACCTAACTTTTTCAAAGGTTGATCACTTGCATGTCATCATAATTCTTACCCACATAACATTTAGTTGGAAATCCAGTGGATTCCATCAACTTCTTAATATCCAAAATAGTGTTCTTTCCATCTTCCTTGTGTACGTCAAACAACATAGAGTCATAAGTATACAACACACACTTTGTATATTTTTTCTCCAAATACCTGTTTAGTTCAACCAAAATTTCCATCGAATATTCGGTTTCTGACGCTTGAAGAATGTAATTAAACAACTTGCTTGGAGTTGCATCCTTCAAATGACGTGGAGAAATTTGACGTTTGAAGATAGGCGTCTCCACATATCCGTGTTCATTAAAATGATTCCACCTATGATTCATGTACTCTATGATCTTCGTAAAATACGGAATATCCTTGTATTCGGATGAAATCGATCCGTATAACTGCTGGAATGTCAACGTCTTGGACCGTTTTACTTGATCTTCGGAAAGATCTTCGGTTTTGAAGTAATATTGACCCAAATACTTGTACACGTTTGTTTCAGCAGGAAACTCATAGTTGATCAACCTAGCAATGATGTGAGGATGATATGCGCTATAATCAAACATGACCAACATTCCGTCATCGCCGTATCTAGATATAAAACTACTTCTACATTTGTTTTCTTTGTTGAGAGCAGAATAGTTGATTCCTCCAAACCGATTGCTGGGTCTGCCAGTAGAAGTAAGAATGTTGTATTCGGTATATACAGTTTTGTTTGAAACTAGATGTCCTTTATCAGGAAAGTGATCTGTGAACATATCTATATCAACACATATTCCGCTCTTTTCAATCGTCTGAAGAGTTTCTATCACCTCCTCGTTGATTCTCTTATATGAATCTTCATTGAATTTGTTGACATAAGATTCAACATCTTTGCATACATCCAAGAACTTGGAAATATGATTGGTGTGTGGAATTATCTTATTGAGTTCAACGTGTGTTTTGTACTTGCTTTTGAAAAATCTATGAGCTGCAGTCTCGTAATCATACTCATCAATTATTTCACCTGTCATCAAAAACATCTTCAAGGACAGATCGAGAAGTCCATCGATGTTAACAAGATGAAGAATCTTCTTTTTGGAGAAACAGTATACGTCACAAGACAATTCAGAAAAAAATGATTCTACTTGATTACGACTGACATTGTTTGAAAAATCATAACAATCCACTGGAACTGTATAGACATCGTTATGTCCGACAATCTTGATTAGAACCAGCAACGCTGAAACTGCGGCCGGATGGTGTTCTTCTGACGCAGGAATAACATCGATGATAATATCTTCATCACCTATCTTGTCTAATAGTTCGTGTAAAACCCCAATCATTTACTACAGAATGACGCACTTACGTCAAACTGTCAACAAATTATACGTACTTGTAACCTGCCAACAAGTTATTCAAAAGAGAAGAAATTCCTGGCATTTTCTTTTCGGCATCTTGAATCTGTTTTTTGTTATATTCAGAAACCCCTTCGGTTTTTAAAATGCCATTTTGATATACTGAAGTTATTGGCCCTGACACCTTCCATTTTACTGAAGTCAAAACGTATATTGAAGAAGAAATAGTTCTATAATTATCAGCGTCAACTTCCACGATGTCCTGTAGATTAATTTTCTTGGCAAAGAACCTACGCACGAAAGGCATTTTGTAATCTTCATCTTGCGGTGAAAAAACGTAAGAACGTGGGTACTCAGTGGGAGTGACCTGTCCCATCATATTGGTATATTTCTCTAGACTCGTCATACTGTTGGAGGAGCGGTGTTAAGAGACTTAATAGGTCTCAATCCAGCGGTTACGGTTGTTGTCCAATTTCCCCCTTGTATGGTGTGTTTAACATCCAATACCTGAAACAAAATATCTTTGTCATACGGAGTCGGTAGATTATCAATTGCAAATATCTGTTGTGTTTTGAATCCTGCAATTCCAAGCAATGTTATTTCCGCCTTAATGCCAGGTTGCAACACACTATTTACAGATGCGTTCTTTGGATCTTTATCATTAATCAACAACGTAAATAAATCCAACTGTGTCAATGCAAGTTTTCTAATATAAGAAGTGTTGTCGGCATACACCTCGCCATAAATAAACGCCTCCGCCTTATTGTCTTTCTCTTTTTCCAAAAGTTCCGATTTCTTTCCATCTTCTCTTTTTCTATCTTCAGGATTTTGTTTATTTTTAGTAATGATTTCTTGATCCTTCGGTGTCAAATACGAATCCCCCATAGTCTTCACGTAAAGTCTATCAGTGGGATTAAATCCAAACGCATTCTTGATAGGCACTGTTACCTTATTGTCGTTTTTACCACCCTGAAGAACTGTTTGTGTCACTTTATCACTCAACTTAACTGAGAAATTAAAAGATTGTATAGTATTCTTTACCGCTCTGTTTTTGAATGAATACAAATATGGCGCTTGGTCTGAACTTAATTCTTGTAAACGTTGAACATTTATGGCGTCAGAATCAATGATAGTCAAGAGAGAGTTTGATCCTCCATACTGAATCACATTGAATTTCCACATTCCTTTAACACATTCGCTCACCTTGCTCAACACAAAGTTCAAAATATCAGTCACGGTTTCAGACTTGTTTACAGCATCAATTACTACGTCCTTGTGAATGTACAAATTTTCTAATTTACCCAAATAGTATTCGTACTTGTTGGAAGGAAACTCGGTTTCTGCTTTGGTTTTCTGACCAGAATAATGTCTAAAGAAATTTACGATTTCGTTTAGATCTTGTCGAACGTTTCCATTCATGACAGCTTCTAGTGTTTTGTCTGCTTCGGATTTTGCTTTAGGTGGAGTGCCCTTCTCTTCATCGGGAGGATACGAATAGTTTGATGATTTGCCACGAACTTCAACATCGGGAGAAATATTTGGTGCTTGTGAATTCGGTATCAACAATACTTTTGCGTTTGTTGATATCATGTTTTTGTGTCCACCAATCCACGAAGATTTAATGTCAATCTGGTTAAATGTAGCCCCCGTTGTTACAGATTCTAGTCGGGTGAATTTATTGATCAAATCTACAAACAATCCCATCGAAATCCAAAAATGTTTTGTAGCAGAGTTATCGAAACTATATGATGTAGACGACGAAATTTTATCACGTGGATCTTTACCACCACCTACGTTTCTAGGTATGAAAATTCGGGTTTCTGGCTCTGGCCACCCTTCAATCCCAAACAAACTTTTTTTAGTATCCAATCCATCAAAAATTGCTGTCGGAAGATTTGCAAACTTTTCATTAATATATGCCTTTAAATCTTGAACGGGCTCTGGCTTTTTGTTTCCCTTATCATCTGCCTTTGAGGCTGACGCCAATGCTGTAGACTTTGTTACCGTTCCACTATAAATTGATGCATTGCTGCTAACTACAGTGGTACAATCATATGATCCATCAGCCTGTATAGAATATTCAAACGATGTAATAATACCACACGTTAGTTCATACATGCCGCGACCCTTTTCAATTTGTTCTTCTTGTTTCCACGGATCTGTGTACATCCCAAGCAACCCCGATCCTTCCAACGATCTTGGATCTTCAGGATTTGCTGTTTTTCTAGCGGGAGCATCAGTAGAAAGTTGATAGAGTGATGGCGTTCCAATATCAGTCAAATTCAACAAACAAGATGGATTAAAATGGTTCCACCCCCATTCAATGAATGTGCTTACTCCAGGCGTCATGAAATATGGAGTAAGATAGTTCAAATGATCCTTAGAATGACACTTCCATTTAATTGTAACCGTTCTATACGATGCTGGTATGTTTCCTTTTAGCGCAACATCAATACTCATGATTCCAGGCGGAGGAGAATGTTTGCTTATCGACGATCCCGTATCTGAATACTCTCCAACTATCTTGTGTTCTTCGCCCGAAGGAGTGTATCCTAAAACTGTTTGTGTCTTGGCTTTAGTTATAGGATCAAATCCATAGTCGTTGTAAAATCCATTAACGCCATGCATTACAAATCCCTCTTTGCTTCCATATTTAGGATCTCCAATGCCATTGGAACACACTCGAACCCAACAACGCATTGGTCCTTTGTATGTGTTCCATGTACCGTCAGTGTCCCATCCAGCTTGTTGTGAATCTATGAAATTGAACCCCACATCTCTTTCACGACGTTCAAGTTCTTTTCGTACAAACAATCCGATTGGTTGAATCTCAAATGGTGCTTTAATCGACATAACGTATTACTTATTGTATGAGTTATAAGTATTGATGATAGAGTTTACATTGCCGGGAACTCTCAATTGTGTTCCTGCTTCCACCGACATTTTGCCTTTTCCAATTGAATTTGCTTGTGCCAATATCCACCATAACGATGGGTTCTTGTAATACTTAAACGCAAGATTATCCAAATAATCCGTTTCATTGGTAATAACGTATGCGTCATCATTGCTAAACGGTATAGGAGGATAAATTCGAGATCCAAAATATCTCTTACCATCCCATCTCTTCTTGATGTTAACAGTTGTGTCGTATCTCATATATCAATAATTATTCAAACGATTTAATCGGCACCAACAAATTTGTGGAGAATGGGTTGTTGCCACCAGCAATCACAGCAACATTGTTGATATCTCTTGGAGCATGTCCAAAATTTGCCGCTCCCGTTACTGCTCTTTCTTTTTGTAGAACTGCAAGATCTAGTGATACTTCAACTTCTCTTGGAAACTGAGCAAACTTACCTTGTGATCCGGTCCAAGTAATTATGTTGTTCAAATATGACCAATCTTCTCCATGCGTCTCATTCAATGTTTCCCACGATGTTCCGTCGGGAATATTTAATCCCACTCTGTTTATGAGAATCGGTTGTTCCTTGTACATATCGCCAATCGTCAACAAAACGAATGGAGGAACAATAAATTGGTTTTGACTGACATTGTCCTGACTTGATGCTTGAGTGTAATTTGCAGGCATAGTCAACCCACACAAATAGTTCACTCGTTTCCACATTGGAAGAAGTTCTTTGATACTGTTTGCAATAACTCTGAAACTAAAACTCAATGTTCTTCCAAATCCTTTGTAGGTGTAGAGTTTGTCGGGACGACCAATATACTCATATCCCGTCCACTCAGCTTGGAAACTGTCGTTGATGCCGGTTATGGATGCTCTGAATGGTATGTGTTTTTCATTTACCATATCATAGAAATAAAACGCAATCAAATCATCAGCATATGGATCGTATATTTTCCAATCATCCACATCTGTTTCGTCTGTAATGTTTTTATCCTTATCTAAAATGGTCAATTTATTGATCTCGTCGCCCATATGAGATCCCGCAAATTTCTTGTGGTTTTTGCTTCTCTTTCCGCCTCTATCAAGACCGTCAAGAAGTTGTTTATTAAAAAAATAGTCGTCTTCGTAGACTGGATGTCCCTTAGAAATCAAGTCAATACCAAACTTGGTTGCATCTGGACTTGAAAATACTTTGGTATCGGCATTTGCAAATTCCACCGAATATCCACTGTTCTTGATGTTATTCACCAACAATCTCAACGATTCAACTCGTTCTTTGTTGATACGATCATTCGCCTCCAATTGAAGTGTAGCGTTGATTTGATCAACGTCATTGCCTCTGAGATCTGTGGTCTCCGTTGAAATTGATTGGAATTTTCCATCTTCCATTGTTTGACGAATGTCAGATAGACTTCCATTTGGAGATCCACCATCAATAGCGTCTTTACGAAGTTTAGAATATGTTCCATCGACTTTGTACGCAGATTCACCCACAGCACTACTGCCTCTCGCAGGAATATCCGCAATCGTCTTTACTTTTGAAATATTTGGAGTGTCAGACAACCCCAGATTAGTAAATACTTTCTTTCTGTCATCAACAAGAGATTTTACAATTGGATCATCTTGTTTTTGTTGAAGAGTTGCATTGATTTTATCACCAATGTCATTCATTGATGATGGAACATCTTGAATCTTATCGTCCTCAAGATTTTGCTTGAAGTTGGAAAGATTACCATTTCCTCCGTCGTCTTTTCTTTGTTTAGAATACGTTCTGTCAACCTGATATGCTGCTCTCTTTGGATCTCCGCTTCCCATTCGAGTAGGAATTGAAGTCTGAGTCTTGTAAATAAAAATGGTGGGTGTCTCACCAAATCCGTATTTCTTATAGAAATCGCTTTGTGGCTGAACTATGGTCTTGTCGTCAGCGTTGGTCAAATCCACTGGAGGTCCATCCATCTTGGTTGGAAACATCAGTGTTTTTTCAATGTACTTCTTGTAATTGATCAACATGATAGAATACTTGAATACATCATCTGGATGTAAACGTGATGGTATCATACCAACCGACTTTCCATACTTCTCTACATTGTCTATGTCCTTCTCAAATGAAAATCCTGTAGGCGAATTGTTTATAGATGGTCCATCAACAGTTGTGCTGTTGATCTTTTGTTCAGTTCCATCTACATATATCAATTTTCTATCCTGCGGCGATTCATTCTTCTTTCTGATATTGTATGGTCCTCCCTCAGAAGATCCTGCGATCCAAATTTGAGTGATTGGAATTTCTACGCCTGTAACAGGATTGTGTTTTTTAAACTTGCCACGAAGATCGCCGATCATCATTCCATAGGCACCTTCATCACCTTTGTATCCTGTACCCTCTGGCTGTTTTACGTTGATCAACGATGGAAATACTGATGCTGCCATCGATCTCAAGAAACTTCCTTTTGATGCGTTACCACCCCATCTTGACGCAAGTGAAGTGTAACCCGAAGATGCACTCTTGGCTCTCAATAGACCTTTACCACCGCCCGCAGATTGTTTTGACAACGGAGATTCGTCAGAAGTATCGTTTTTTCCGGCACCCACAGTACCTTTTGGTGAACTTGTACTGTTATCGCCAACAGAGAACCCTACAACACTCGCCAGAGCCCCCAACAATCCTCCGCCTAGGTCAATGTGACGTTTGGGTCTTGGAAGTAGTCCAAGCGATCCCGGACGTGCTGCCCCGACAATAGGCATCAATGGGTTATAAAGTGCAGTTTCGTTGAAAGGTTGAAGGTTTTGTAGTAGAAACTGTTTCAACGAGAAAATGACGCCCGGACCTGAAACTGAAAATTTAGATATACGAATTACGTCTTGAAGAGTAGATCCAATTGGAAATGCTCTACTATCGTATTTTCTTACAGCATTTAGTCCGCCGTTTCCTTCGTTTGGTGTATACCAAACAAA
>Ga0114969_10002318_pt1 | contig 15687 bp, 13 predicted proteins | sample M_130807_MF_Meta_FD_87316 | JGI IMG/M metagenome (GOLD analysis project Ga0114969, IMG submission 87316) | Freshwater microbial communities from Lake Montjoie, Canada to study carbon cycling - M_130807_MF_MetaG | ecosystem: Environmental > Aquatic > Freshwater > Lake | place: Lake Montjoie...
AGCCCGCCTATACAAATAGAAACAGCCGACCTACAACTTTTCCCTAACCCTGTGCAAGATTTGATGTATGTAACATCAAGCGAGTCATATACATCTTGTCGAATCTATTCGATAAATGGCGAATTACTGCGGAAAGCTGCCATCACAAACCATAGCATCGATCTTCATTTGTTGAAACCAGGGACTTATATCCTAAGGTTTACAGATGCTAAAGGAACTACTATTTCAAAAAAAATAAACAAGTACTAATTAAATGCAACTTATTTCAGTAGATGAATTAAAAAGACGCAAGGAAGCGGGTGAGGAATTATGTATTCTTGATGTACGCGAACCTCATGAATATGCCGAGGTAAATATGGGCGCTATCCTGATTCCATTGGGGCAGGTAATGAGTTTGCAAATCGATGAAATTGACGATTGGAAAGACAAGGAAGTGATAGTCCATTGTCGCAGTGGTGTACGAAGTTTGCAGGCTTGTGCTATGCTAGAGCAAATGGGTTTTGCCAATACTAAAAACCTAACTGGCGGTATCCTTGCTTGGCAGGCATTGAATTCAAAATAAATTATACAGACGTATTATAATGAGACGAAATCCTTTGTATGGTTTCGTGCATATCTGTGTACGTAAAATCAGGTAGCGCGTTTAAAAGCTTTTTCCCATTAAATCGACGAGTCTGTCTAGCACTTCGGGCAGTTTCCTTGCTAATAGTAGCCACACGCCCAGTGATCATACTTTTCACATACGCAAGACGCCAAACGATTTCGGTCATAAAGGGGCTCGCCAAACGATGAGGCGGTTTCTTATTCATCGCCTTTGCCATCATAGTAAACACTTCACGAAACGAATAATTGCCTTGACTTATAATAAAGCGTTCGTTTTCAATTGGACTTTCCATTAAACCTATCATTGCCTTAACAACATCCTTTACATCAACCCAGCAAGTGCCTCCTTGCGTATAATAAGGAAATTCATTTCGTATAATCTTGAATAAATGAGTACTGCTTTTTGCATCATCGCCTTCACCCAATATGATACCCGGATTAATGATAACAGCCTGTAGGCCCTCTGCAACACCCCGCCATACTTCCATTTCAGCGCCTTGTTTACTGACGGCATAATTCGAGTTCGTATGACCTTCTTCCCAATCATTTTTCTCAGAAATTAATTCGCCAATGATCCCTTCGCCGAGGGTGGCAATCGAACTGACATAGCATAATTTTTTCAGTTGATGATCGAGGCAAAGATTCACAACATTCGCGGTGCCTTCAATATTCGTTTGCATCATCCTTTCTTTCATCCGCGGATCATAGCTTACTATCGCTGCGCAATGATATACTTGCGTAATTCCTTCAAAAGTCTTTTCGAGTGAAATGATATCAGTGATATCGGCTTCAACCCATTCGATATTACCGTGGTTGAGTGATGCATAAAAAGTTGGAAGTGCAGTACGAAATATGGCCCTAATTTTTTGCGTAGCAGAAAGCTTTTCAAGCAGGTGTTGACCCAAGAGTCCTGTACCTCCGGTCACTAAAATCATAGCATCGAGTTGTTACATATGAACCAACAGAAACCGATTACAGCGGATAATTTTTTATATTGAAATGACCGTATGACTATGTTATACCACATTCTTAAACTGATCTAGGAACCGTGTATCATTTTCAGAAAGGACACGGATATCGGTAATACCATATTGCATCATAGCGGTGCGTTCGACACCCATACCCCAAGCGAAACCTGCATATTTTTCGGCATCGATACCACAGTTTGTTAGCACATTCGGATGCACCATACCGCAACCTAATATTTCAACCCATCCTGTATGTTTGCAAACAGTGCAGCCTTTGCTTGCGCAGATAAAACAGCTCACATCCATTTCGGCACTTGGCTCAGTGAAAGGAAAATAAGAAGGTCTAAAACGAACTTTGACATCGGCTCCGAACATTTCTTTCACAAAATAATACAAGGTTTGTTTTAGATCAGCAAACGATACCTTCTCATCGATATACAAACCTTCAATCTGATGAAAAAAACAATGGGCTCTTGCAGAAACGGTTTCATTGCGATACACACGACCCGGAAAAATCTGCCGTAAGGGCAACTTGCCTTCTTTCATCACACGGACTTGCACGCTGCTAGTATGTGTGCGAAGCAACCAATCGGGATTCTTAGAAATATAAAAGGTGTCCTGCATATCACGTGCCGGATGATTTTCAGGTAAATTCAACGCATTGAAATTATGCCAATCATCTTCAATCTCTGGACCTTCAGTGACAGTAAAACCAATCTTTTCAAAAATAGAAATCATCTTATTCATCACAAGTTGAATCGGATGACGGCTACCTGTTTCAGAAGGGAAACCAGGTAATGAATAATCAATGGCTTCGTTGGCACTTTCTTTATCGGTGGAACTTATTCCTTTATATTCTTCATATTTAGTTTCGGCAAAAATCTTAAACTCATTTAGTTTGGCGCCAAAGTCTTTTTTCATTTCCTTGGACACATTTTTCATCTCACTCATCAGTTCTTTCACCAACCCTTTGGTACCTAAAAAACGGATACGGTATTTTTCCAGTTCCTCAGATGTCGACAACGACGTATCCTGAATTTCTTTTTTTAACTGATCAACCTTTTCTAGTATCTCTTGCATGTCGCAAAAGTAATAGAAATCTTGTATTTTATCACGCAAGTGCTACTATCTTTGCAGCATGCGCAAAGTAGCCAGTCTTCTATTACGTTATTTCCTTCAAGGTATCATCATCATTTCGCCATTAGCAGTCACCATTTGGGCAGCCTATTCGATTTTTGATTTTATTGATACCAAGGTTCCTTATGTTCCAAGAGGTTTAGGATTTCTGATTGTGATCGGCTCACTCATCATTATTGGTTGGTTGGGAAGTACGTTTCTATTATGGAAATTTCTAATTAGCTTTTTTGACAGCATCCTAGAGCGAACACCTTTCCTTAAATTTATTTATACATCCGTCAAGGAAGTCGTCGAAAGTTTTATGGGAGACAAACGCAAATTCACGAAACCAGTATTGGTCAAGATGCGCACAAGTCCAGCATTATATCAGATAGGTTTTATCACCCAACAAGATTTACACGGTATGGGCCTTGACAATAAACTAGCCGTTTATATGCCTCACTCGTATGCTGTCAGTGGCGTGGTTGTGATTGTCGATAAAGAGAGTGTTGTCCCCTTAGACATGAACCCTTCAGATGCGATGAAAATGGCGGTAAGCGGCGGTGCGGCAGGTTATGGCGAAGATGCCCAGTAAGAAAAATCTACACTAACTTCCTATCAATGACAAATCGTCTCGATCTCCTCGAAGGTATCAGCAGCCGATCGATGCATCCAAAGAATTTGATAGATACGATTTGCAATAGGTAAATCGTACTTGATTTTACTACAAATTTCATAAATACCTTTGCTAGCATAATAGCCTTCTGCTACCATATTCAATTCAAGTTTGGTGGCGCTTACTGAATAACCTTTTCCAATAAAGTTTCCAAAAGTTCGGTTGCGACTATGCAATGAATAACAGGTCACAAGCAAGTCGCCGAGATAGGCACTCGTATTATAGTGATGTTGCGTTTGGGCAGAAATGACATCCATAAATTGTTGCAACTCAGCAAAGCAATTGGTGATATACACGCTTTGAAAATTATCGCCATAATCGAGACCGTGTGCGATACCGGCACCAAGGGCATAAATATTTTTCAATACGGCCGCATATTGTACACCAAACACATCATTGCTCAAGACTGTTTTTAAATACTGATTAGCAAAGTAAGGTGCTATGAGTGCCGACAAGTCTATATTCTCAGAAGCAAATGTGAGATACGATAATTTTTCTGAGGCAATTTCTTCGGCATGACAAGGACCGGCGATGCAACAATATTGATTGATAGAAACGTGAAATGCGCTTTCGAGGTATTCATTCAGCAGCACATGCTGCTCGGGCAAAATACCTTTGATAGCAGAAAGAATCATTTTCTTTTCAAAGATATCAGCAGGCAGATGCGAGATGGCTTCAGTGATAAAAGCCGATGGGATGCCAATTAGAATAATGTCTGATTCAAGGATGCAAGACGCTACATCGTCAAACAGATGTATACGTTTCATATCATAATTGACCGATTTGAGATAATGCGGATTATGATGTGTATTTCGTAAATGATCGATGGCGGCTTTACTTCGCATCCACCAATTGACTGAATACCCGTTATCGGTGAGTATTTTTACAAGTGCTGAGCTCCAGCTTCCATTTCCAAGAATAGCAAATTGATGTGTCAAATGAATTTTTATAAGGGTCTAAGATACAAATAGAATAGAAATTTTTCTATTGGAAATTAAACATTCATCGAAAATACGAATGAATGAATAGGCTAAAATTGGCCATTCGTCATCCTCTCCATTTCCCGTTTACTCAAGAATCTGCTCGCTGAATCAAGAAAATCCCTATCTACTCAATTCTACGTGTAGAATTCAATATGAATTGTATGTTTGTTTGGCAAAAGCATACATATAGGCCTTGACTTAATTGCTATTTATCAACAGAACAAATTAGGATCATAACTATTAATCAAAAAAAATAATATCTATGAAAAATTCAATCTTACTACTACTAATGGTAGTATGGGCTGCTCAAACCGAAGCCGCTAAAATAAAAGGCAAAGTCACTGATGAAAAAGGCGAGGCACTGCCATTTGCTAGTATCTATATCAAAGGCACCACCAAGGGCACCACATCTAACCTAGAAGGTCATTATTCGTACGATTTACCGATGGGCACGTACACCTTCATTTGTCAATATGTTGGGTTTCAAAAACAAGAAGTTGACATCAAGATCGATGCAGAAAGTATCAGCAAAAACTTTGTACTCGTGACGCGCGGCAACCAACTCAAACAAGTAGTCATTAAAAATGGGGAAGACCCTGCACTCCGAATGATTCGTAAGACCATAAAAAAACGATCTGATTATAATAAAGAAATTGATGCCTACAAGGCCAACGCATATATCAAAGGAAGCTTTAAGCTGAATGACATCAATACATCAAAAAATATGATGGTCTTCATGCGTATGTCAGGTAGCGATTCTGCCAGCAAGTCGGAACGTGATGAACTCGAAAGTTCAAAAGGTATACTCCTGTTGACGGAATCATACACTGAAATTGCCTACAAGCAACCTGACAAACTCAAGGTCGTTGTGAAAGGCAGTCGAGTAAGCGGCGATAAGGGTGCGTATGGTTTTAGTGAACCCTTGTTTGTCAATCTGTATGATAACATTGTAAGCATCTCTGACGAATTGAACCCGAGGGGTTTTATTTCACCTATTGCCGAAACCGCTATGCTCAATTATCGATATGAATTGCTCGAGACATATCAGGAAGATGGGAAAACCATCAGTGTTATCAAGGTAATCCCTCGACGTAAATTCGAACCACTTTTTGCAGGCACGATTAATATCATAGAAAATGAGTGGCGACTGCACAGCGTGAACTTAATTGTGGATCAAGAACATCAGATGGCAGTTTTTGATACCCTACAGATCAAACAGATATTTGTTCCTGTGCACAATACCATGATGGTGAAGGACCAAAGTTTCAAGATGAAATTTAAAATAATGGGCTTCGGATTCAGCGGTAATTTTGTGAATGTATTCACCGATTATATATTTGATTATGATACCCAAAAAACCATCGACAAGTTTATACAGGAATACGACAAAGAGGCGCTAACCCACCCGAAGTCATATTGGGATACCATGCGCCCTGTGCCTTTGGAAACAGATGAAGTGATCGATTACATCAAAAAGGATAGTATCGAAACTGCAGCTAACGCAAAAAAAGATACGACGAACATCAAGCCTCAAAAAAATTCATTGGGATCCTTCGTAACGAAAGGCTATAAACATGCACTTAAAAACAAACAATATGTAAGCACATCACCTATCATCAGTGTAGGCAGTTTGCTTCGTCAGGTTAATTGGAATACAGCCGAAGGAGTAAGTTATTCCTATTCAGTGGATTACCGAAAAAAAATCAACAACGACAAGGCCTTCATAGCGAATCTAGATATGCGATACGGATTTAGTAATCAGCAATTCAATGCAAAAATCAATACGAAATATGCGATGGGGAAAACGAATAAAAGCATCCTTCGAATTTCAGGTGGACGATACGTATTCCAATATAACAACTACGATCCCGTGAATCCATTAATCAATTCGTGCTATACGCTGTTTTATGGCAGCAACTATCTGAAGTTATATCAGGCGTGGTTCGGAACTATTCGCTTAACGCATACATGGATCAATGGATTTTCATTAACAGGCCGATTAAATTATCAAGATCGGATACCTCTTGCGAACAGCAATTTATTTTCATTCAGAAAAAATAATGTGGCCTTTACAGAAAACTATCCTGTTGAAAAATTAAGCGCTATGGAACCCCGACATCAGGCTATAGTAGCATCTGTGCAAGCTAGTTACCAACCTGGCCGGAAATATATTAAGTATCCCGACAGGATAGTTTCTACGAAATCTAACTATCCAACATTTTATGCTGAGTATGTCAAAGGTCTCGCCATATTGAACAGTGATGTCGATTATGACCGTTGGAAACTAACTATGCAAGATGATATGAATCTTCGTATATGGGGTACATTTAAATATTGGGCTTCAGTTGGTGGATTTATCCAACAGAAAAAAACATATCTAGCCGATTATACGCATTTCAATGGCAATCAAATTATACTCGCATCGCCTTACCTGAACAGCTTTCAATTATCCTCATATTATGCGAACAGCAATACCGAACATTTATTTGTAACCCTACACGCCGAGCATCATTTCTATGGTTTGCTTACCAATAAAATTCCGCTGTTCCGAAATCTTACATGGTATCTAGTTGGAAGTAGCAATGCATATTATGTCAACAAAGACAATAATTATATCGAAGTATCAGCCGGACTTGAAAACATCGGTTACAAAATGCTTCGTATGTTGCGTGTCGATGCTGTGGTTGGTTACAGCAATCTAACGAATCCGATTTATGGTATACGAATTGGCATCAATGAATCGCTTCTGAATATCAATCTTGGTGGCAGACAACATGATGATTACTAACGCTGGGATGTGCAAAGACACACTAATTATTCATACGTCATAATACCATTCTCAAATCGTATGAGATACAAGTATTTGTTTTCATAAAACTTAATGTTGCCTTTTTCCTTGACAGGTACAATCTTGTAGGGTGTGATGAATGAATATGCACTTTCACCGATATGTTCATTGAAAGGCACTCCGTATTTACGCATTAGGCTACTAAAAAAATACAAGCTTTCAAATCCTTTATAAACAACATCTGACGGATAACCACCCATATGTTTTTTATACTCACGATTGATATACAAACTTGATGGTGTGATCTTATCGATCATATAAGAGGTCGTATAATAAACTGGCATCATTGGAAATTCATCAGGCCTGCCAAGCGATTTTATTGACTCCATCGTCGGCATGCAATACACTTTGATACCATATTGCTTTGCATACGGAAGCAGTAATCTCAGATTCTTAACCGCCACTGCAGGATCAATGATTCCCAACATAATCGTAGTGCCATGCATAGAATCAATTACATTCAGTAATTGCCTGATATCAATTTCATCAGTTTTCAATTCCATTTCCTTAAACCGAGCAGGAAGAGGATGCACGATATCATTTTTAAAATACATCAACGCATTTCGCTCTGCGACACTGTTACGATGGATAAACACCACATTGTCTTCAGGATATTTTGCTGATATGCTTTTATGTAATTTTTCGATATGCGAAACCAAGCGCGGTTGCAGTATCGTAAAATAAGGGTTCGCTTCTTGTCCGGCATCCGCAGGCGACACGGCCGAAATAAAATTAATCTTCTTCTCCAAACCAAACTCGGCCAATAATTTCAAATCAAAAACGCTGGCATTACCGATGATAAGATCCATCGAATCAAGCGTCCCTGAACGTATCAGTTCGTTCACATTCAATGAATCTGATCGGCTATCGTGTACATAAATATCCAGTTTAAATCCGAGCTGCTTCAATGTATCCGCAGCAATTTGAATGCCTTTATAGAAATCTAATCCTGGCATCATGAACTTTGGAATTTTGGTCAACGTAGGTTCAAGCGCTACCGAATCTAAAAACATCGGTGTGATAATGGCCACCTTGTATCGCTCTTTCTTTATCGGTTTCGGATAGCCGGATTCTTTCGTCGGAATCGCCTTCTGTTCAACAACTATTGGTTTGTTCTGAGCATTAACACCTAGTGATGTAAACAGCAGAATGAAAAGAAGAATTCGTGTATGCATAGTAAAAAAAAATACGGAATTAAAGATTATTCCCACTCAATAGTAGCTGGTGGTTTTGAACTGATATCGTACACAACTCTATTGATGCCTTTCACCTTATTGATGATTTCATTCGAAATAACAGCCAATAGTTCATACGGAATATGAGCCCAGTCTGCCGTCATTCCGTCAATACTAGTCACAGCGCGCAAGGCAAGTGTATACTCATACGTGCGCTCATCACCCATCACACCAACACTTTGCACAGGCAATAAAATAGCGCCGGCCTGCCATATTTTATCATACTGACCATGTTCTTTCAGGAGATTGATATAAATCGCATCGGCTTCTTGTAACAGCTTCACTTTCTCTTCGGTGACTTCACCTAGAATACGAATACCTAAACCCGGACCAGGAAATGGGTGACGCATAATAAAAGAATCAGCAAGTCCAAGTTCACGTCCAATTCGGCGTACTTCATCTTTAAAAAGAGAGCGAAGTGGCTCAACCAATTGAAGATGCATTTTCTCAGGCAGTCCGCCTACATTATGATGTGATTTAATAGTCGCGGAAGGCCCGTTCACTGAAACACTTTCTATCACATCGGGATAAATGGTGCCTTGCCCTAAAAACGAAATATCAGTCAACAAGACAGCCTCATCATGAAAGACATCAATGAATCCACCACCAATTATTTTTCGTTTCCCTTCAGGGTTACTCACACCCTTGAGTTCGTTATAAAATTTTTCAGAGGCATCGACACCTTTGATATTTAATCCTAGCACCTTATATGATTCAAGTACTTCATTGAATTCGTTTTTGCGTAGCAATCCATTGTCTACAAAAATGCAAAAAAGATTTTTTCCAATTGCTTTATGAATCAAGGTGGCAGCTACTGTACTATCAACACCGCCGCTTAGTGCCATAATCACTTTCTTATCACCTACCTGCTCGCGGATCGCGTCAACAGTCTGCTTGATATAACCTGCGGATGTCCAGCTTTGTGCACATCCACACATATCAACCACAAAGTTTTTCAGGATAGATTTTCCATTTTGTGAGTGGGTGACTTCAGGATGAAATTGCAAACCTACCAAAGGGTTGGGTGTACCTTTTATGCTGAAAGCCGCCATTGGAATACTGTCTGTTTGCGCAATCACTTCGGCATTTTCGGCCAATTCGGTAATCGTATCTGCGTGGCTCATCCACACTTGATTTTGATCGTCGATGCCTTGCATAATTGTATGCCCAGGCTGAATATTACAAAGCTTCGCTCTGCCGTATTCTCTTGAAGACGATTTTTCTACTTTGCCATTATAAAGTTTTGTTGTGAGCTGCGCGCCATAGCAAATACCCAATACAGGTAATTTCGCATTCATGGCTTTGACATCCACCGTCGGTGCATTTTCTTCATTGACACTTGACGGACTTCCTGAGAGGATGATTCCTTTCAAGGAAGGATCATAAGTTATCGCTTCATAGAATGGAATGATTTCGCAGTATACATTTAGCTCACGTACATTTCGAGCAATCAACTGAGTGTATTGAGAGCCGAAATCTAGTATTATTATTTTCTCTGTCATACGATTAATTAGGCTTGCGCTGTTGGTCCTCCGAATTGCATCGGAATCGAAACGGGTTCAAGATCTTTGATTGCACCATTTGCTTGTTCGAATTTCTTGACGTTTTCTGCCAATGCTTTTAATAAGCGTTTAGCATGTTGCGGCGTCAGCACGATTCTAGATTTTACCTTGGCCTTCACAGCGCCGGGCATCACATTGATAAAATCAACCACGAATTCGGCATTCGAATGCGTGATGATCGCAAGATTTGAATACAAGCCTTCGGCCATATCCTCGCTTAGTTCTATGTTCAGTTGATTTTGTTGCTGATTGTTTTGTTCCATTGTGTTTTTATAAGACTGCGAAGGTAATAAAGTAAGTGGAATAAATGATGGAAATAGCGGTTTGAGGGCTGATAGATCTAAAATACTGACTGCCAAATTAATGATTGAAAATGAAGCGTATTCAACGCTTATTTTTTACATTTGTTCAATGAATCAATTCCGGCATTTTTTTGAATGGCAATTATTTGGCGTCTGCACCAAATTGGGCGAACGCTTCAATATTTCCATCACGCGCATCAGAATGTGGTTTATTTATATTTCATTTCTAACGTTCGGCTCACCTATTATTCTCTACTTCATCTTGGCCTTTTGGGTCAACCTGAAAGCATATATCCTTTCTGCGAGGCGTAACCCCTTGCGGTGGTTTTAATATCGCAAAAAAACATCGTTGACCTTAGCGCACATTTACATTTTAACTGCCTTTCGTAGATAATGGCAAATAACTATCTTGAATTAAACACAAGGCCATTCATCGAAGCTACTTATTCGGACAATACTTTTATCTCAACCCGTCGATTGATTTTTTGAAGTTCTTCAGTGTGTTCGTCTTGCGTAATTTTCCGTGTGCCGCCATAACCTTTATAGGTAAGCCTGCTTTTATCAATATGACATTTATGTACCAAATGGATATACACCATTTCAGCCCTAGCAAGAGATAAATTATCGAGACCGGTATCGGCATCATAGCCATCTAATTCAACTGTAGTGCAACAAACATGACCCTGAATTTCTACTTTCATCGTAGGATTTTCGTTGAGAATATCAGCCAAATTTTGCAATGCCGGAAGAGACTCAGTGGTTAAAATATGACTACCGCCATAGAAAAATAAATCCTTGATGACAATGTTGCGGCCAACCTTGAGATCCTTCTTTTCAATTGTTTGAATGGCTTTTTTCACAGCAACTTTCGTATCAGGCGTGGTCGTATTGAAATGAACTATCACTCGCCTATTCATCTGACGTTGCGTGTCGGATAGGTTAGGCACTAGCGGTTTGTCTTTCCCATACCCTATGCAAGTCTTGATAAACTTTTGATCTATCCCATTTTGAATTAATAACTTTTTTACTTCAGCCGCCCTATGTTGCGATAAGGCGTCATTATACGCTCTAGATCCGATGCTGTCGCAATGTCCTTCAATCACCACATCACGGATGCTGTTCTTCGCAATGATTTTCATCAGACCCAACATAGAAGAATCGGGGATGGTGGTTTTATTAAATTCAAAAAGCACCACATACTGCATGTCCTGCGACTTCATAGCGGTGCTTAAACATACGATATAAAGAAAGGTGAATAGTTGTTTCATAATGAATCAAACCAAAGGTACAGAAGAAAACACTAGATTTGCCAACACATAAAACAAATAATATGGCAGCAAAAACTCCTTCGGAATCGATGACCACCATGAGTGAATTGGTTTTACCCAACGATACCAATACCTTGGGTAATTTAATGGGTGGGCGACTGATGCATTGGATGGATATAGCCGCAGCGATGGCTTCTATGAAGCATTGTAACTGTCCGGTTGTTACGGCCTCAGCGGATAATATTTCCTTTGCCAATCCTGTGCGACTTGGGAATGTAGTAACTATCGAAGCCAAAGTAACGCGAGCCTTTAGCACGTCGATGGAAGTCTATATCAAAGTGCATGGCGAAGACCTTCCAACACAGTTTAAGTATCTTTCGAATGAGGCTTATATGACATTTGTTGCGTTAGACCCTAATGGCAAACCACGTGCTGTACCAGAACTGATTCCTGAATCAGATGAAGAACAACGCCGATTTGAAGGTGCATTGAGAAGAAGACAACTGCGTTTGGTGCTATCTGGTCGAATGAAACCGGACCAAGCAACCGAATTACGTAAACTCTTTGTCGAAGACATTCTTGAAAAATAAGACTTCCCTAAAAAGGAACAGTCTCTGCTTGGAAAAGCAAAGACTGTTTAATCCCTAACCAAATCAACCTATGAAAAAATCTTAAATTTCTGTTTTGTGGTGCAAATATATGTTGATATTTCATACTTCAAAAAAAAAAGACTTAAACCTTATTTTTACCCGATGAAACACAAAATGTATGATCAATTCCAACAATAATTTTATACATATTCGTTTCATTCTGCTTCAATAATAAAATACATGAGACTCTTCATTTTACCTCTTACATTGATAACACTCCTTTTTGTTAGCTGCCAATCCAATCAGGATAATCAAGGCCAAGCGAGTAAATCAAAACAACTTGATGCTGTTTTTACGTCGTATTGGAATGAACGCATGCAACTTTTTCCATTGGAAGCAACTGCTTGTGGCGACAACAGATACAATGACCGTTTACCAATTACCATCAGTGAAAGTTACCGAACAACAGTACGCACATTTTATGAAACCTATCTCAATAAACTGAGAACTATTCAGGAACCTTTATCTGCTGAAGATGAAGTCAGCAAACAACTTTTTGAATATGAACTCAACCTCAATATCGAAGCGCTTACCTTCCCTTCTCACCTGATGCCTATCAATCAATTCTGGAGCTTCACACTAGAGTTTCCTCAACTTGGAAGCGGCACCGGCAATCAACCCTTCAAAACTGTCAAGGATTACGAAAACTTTTTACAGCGGGTCAACTTGTTTCCGGCTTGGGCCGATACGGCTATCGCCAATATGCGCAAAGGAATATCATCGGGTTATACCATCCCAAAAACATTGGCTATGAAAGTGATTCCGCAATTGAAAGGCGTGATTACCAAGGACCCGTTGACCAATATTTTTTATGGCCCTATCAAGCTATTCCCATCCGATTTTTCTGCGAAAGACAAAGACAGACTTACACAAGCTTATGTCTCAGCCATCAACAATTCCATTCTACCTGCGTATGCGAAACTTGCCAACTTTGTTGAAGCAGAATATCTACCTGCGTGTCGCACCACCGATGGCATGGATGACTTGCCAAATGGCACCGCGTATTATCAGTTTCTAATACGAAATTATACCACTACCCGTTTAACACCTGATAGCATTTATCAACTTGGGCTCAATGAAGTAGCGCGCTTAAAAAGTGAAATGGAAAAGGTAAAGGAACAAGTTCATTTCAATGGAAGTCTGCCCGAATTTTTTCAATACCTAAATTCTGATAAACAATTTTTCCCCTTCCATTCATCGCAAGAAGTACTTGATAGTTTTATCGCTATCAAAAAAATTGAAGATCTTCATCTGAAGGAATTGTTTGAAACCGAACCAAAAACAAAATTTGAAATCAGACAAACTGAAGCCTATCGAGCAGCGAGTGCGAGCGCCGAATACAATCCGGGAAGTGAGGATGGTAGCAGACCGGGTATCTTTTATGTGCCTGTGCTTGATGCGTTAAAATTTAATGCCGTGGGCATGGAAACCTTATTCCTACATGAAGCTATACCGGGCCATCATTATCAAATTTCATTGCAACAAGAAAATAATACGCTGCCGAAGTTTAGAAAATTTCTATCCTATAGTGCCTACGCTGAAGGATGGGCATTGTATACCGAAACCTTAGGGAAAGAGGTAGGATTATATTCAAACCCATATCAATATTTCGGTCACTTGAGCGATGCCATGCACAGGGCTATTCGATTGGTAGTGGATGTTTCTATTCACACAAGACATATGTCACGAGAAGACGCGATAAAATACATGATGGACAATGAACGTATTTCAACAGAAGAAGCCACTTCGGAAATCGAACGATACATGGCAATTCCAGGTCAGGCCTTGTCGTATAAAATCGGACAGATTACTATCTCGCGTATGAAAGAAAGGTATCAAACGCAACTTGGCACCAACTTCAATCTTGCTGCATTTCATACCCAACTACTCAACGGTGGCAATATGCCGTTGGAAGTTCTTGAGAAAAAATTAGCAGTTTGGTCTAAGACATATTAATTTGCAATAGTTAAATCCACCCCCTTGCGATTTCTTCCCGATTTCATTGTACAGTTTTTTACTAAAGAAAGTTCTTTATACAAGGACCTTCAAACCATGCTTGGTTTTACGCCAAGCAATATTGCATTGTATGAATTAGCACTTTGTCATCGATCGAACAATGCCAACTCAACAGAGAATAATGAACGACTTGAATTTCTCGGAGATGCCATTTTAGGGGCTATTATTGGTGAGCATTTGTTTACAAAATACCCTACCAAACCTGAAGGTTATCTAACCGATATGCGCTCCAAGATTGTGAACAGAAAAACACTCAATCAGATTGCGCTTAAGATCGGATTGAAATCTATCATGAAGTTCAATGAACAAGATTATTACCTACGAAATTCATTAATTTTTGGCAATGCACTCGAAGCGCTCATAGGCGCCATTTACATCGATAAAGGATATGCCACCACGCGAACTTTTCTTCGTAAACGGATTCTCATACCGTTTGTTGATATTGAATTGCTCGAAAACATCGAAGTCAATATGAAAAATAAACTCATAGGTTGGGCTAGTAAACAAGGCAAGACGATTGAATTTGTAGTGCTCGAAGAAACAATTGAAAAAGGTCGGAAACAATTTACAGTCGGGGTGCTTTATGAAGATGAAATTATCGCTAAATCGATAGCGAGTAATAAAAAAGAAGCGAGTAAAATAGCGGCCGAAGAAGCCATCAAAAAATTAGCATTGGTTTAAACAACCAAGCACAAAACATAGTATACAATATGAAATTTACACCGTCCGAACTCAAGACCTCGCAATTCCATCAATACCTTTTAGGCGCTATCTCACCGCGACCAATCTGCTTCGCATCTACCATCGATAGTGATGGTCAAGCCAACTTATCGCCATTTAGCTTCTTCAATGTCTTCGGCAGCAAACCACCCATATTAATTTTTTCACCTGCCCGACGAGTGAGGGATAATACCATCAAGCACACCCTCGAAAATTGTATCGAAACCAAGGAAGTGGTTATCAATATGGTCAATTACGCTATTGTGCAGCAGATGAGTCTTAGTAGTTGCGAATATCCAAAAGGGGTGAGCGAGTTTGAAAAATCAGGACTCACACCCATCGCGTCTGAATTCGTTAAACCCTTTCGTGTGAAAGAATCACCGGTGCAGTTTGAATGCAAGGTTCTTGAAGTGAAAGAAACAGGTAGCGAAGGCGGAGCAGGTAATCTGATTATTTGTGAAGTATTGATGATGCATATCAATGATGATGTCTTAAACGAACATCAGCAAATCGATCCGCATAAGATCGACCTCGTAGCCCGTATGGGAGGCGATTATTATTGTCGTGCGAGCGGCGATGCTGTTTTCGAAGTGGCGAAACCCAATTTAAATTTAGGAATCGGTATCGACGCCTTGCCGACACATATCAAACACAGCAAACTATTGACAGGCAATCATCTTGGACAATTAGCAAACAGCACCTCGATTCCTGAAGTGAATGTACATTTCAGCATAGATGCC
>Ga0114969_10002319_pt1 | contig 15680 bp, 11 predicted proteins | sample M_130807_MF_Meta_FD_87316 | JGI IMG/M metagenome (GOLD analysis project Ga0114969, IMG submission 87316) | Freshwater microbial communities from Lake Montjoie, Canada to study carbon cycling - M_130807_MF_MetaG | ecosystem: Environmental > Aquatic > Freshwater > Lake | place: Lake Montjoie...
CGATGAGGCCAAGCCCACATTTTTTTATTCGGATGTAATATTGCTTTTGTCCCAAATATCAATCCGGGAATAATATTTTTTTGTGCTTGTATGGCAACCTTAAAGGCTCCATCATAAAATCGTGCTAATGGCTCAGAAGTCTTGTTGCGTGTGCCTTCTGGAAATAAACATAAATGCAATCCTTTTTCCAATGCTTCTATCATTTTGGGATAAGCGTCTTTTCTGCTTTTGGCATCTTCACGAGTGACCAAAATAGATCCTGCTTGATAGATATAACCAAATATGGGGATTCTTGACATCTCCACTTTTGCTAAAGTGCGATTGGGTCCGGGTATCCCTGGTGAAGACACAGGTACATCCGCCAAAGTATTGTGATTGAGGGTAACTACATAATTTTCGCCCTTCTTAAAGTTTTCTCGACCTCGATGTGTAACAGGGCAAAATATGAGTGGCATATAAATACCCATCCAAATTTGAAATCCTTTTTGTATTGCTTTGTTTGCTACTGCTTCACTCGCAAAAGTTTTATATAAAAAAAATACGAAGGCGACTGGCAACATAGTAATTGCAAACAAGAGCATACCATACACAAAATATATTCTAGCTAGAATATCCTTCATCATCCATTTTTTTAAGAAAGTAAAGATATTAGAAATTAATACAAATGAAAGAAGTGCTGTGTATGAAATGCTAACAATTCGGCAATTACCAAACGTATTGTTTCTTATTCATCAACATGGCTTCACCACTGATGGTCTTATCGCCAGTTTCAACTTCATATACAGAACAATCATAAAGGACTCTATTTTTTTCAGGAAAAATTTCCTTTACTGTTACGACTGCTTTATACTTTGTGTCTACAAACATGGGTTTCATCCACATCATACTCTGTTTCATATAGATATGTCCGTCGGCATACCATAGTGCGCCGAATATTTTTGTGAACACACTTGCCCCTAAAAAACCATGCATAATGCAACGCCCAAAGATGCTATTTTTTCCTGCCTCTTCGTTGGTGTGCAAGGGATTGGTGTCACCACTTACTTGCGCATACAGGTTTACTTGTTCTTGCGTATAACTATACTCGTGCTCGAACGAATCACTAATTTTTAACATAGGAATTTTATTTTGATAACAATTTAGATGAGGCTGGTTTGGCGGTCGACATTACTTTTGTGCTCGAAAGAAAACAACATCATTGAATTGGTGAAAGTGAAAATAATTTTTTAATAACTCTGCAAATAAATAACAAAATGACAAACAAATCAAACACATCAAAGAATTTCTTTGAATCCTTAGTAGACGCGCAAAAACAAGCGGTTGAAACAATGGTTGAAACAACCAAAAAATTCTCTAACGGCAATGCTATCGTGACTGATACGATTGAAAAAGGTGCTGATTATTTCAAAAAAGCAGTTGATGCTAGCAAAGAAACTTTTGAAAAAGTAAGTGGTTCTGCTAATACTATGAAGGAAGAAGTAAAAAATAGTTCAAATCAAATGAATGATTTCTTCACTAATTGGGCTGGCCAACAAAAAAATTGGGCTACACAAATGCAAGAAATGAATAAAGGTTTCATGAACAACATGAGTAATCCAACAAATTTCCAAAATCCGATGCAGAATATGCAAACGATGTGGAATAACATGAATGCGCAAAATAACATGAACCAAATGATGAATCAATTTACTCCTGCTAACATGCAAGAGCAAATGGAAAAAGGTACTGAACAAATGAAAAGTTTTTGGAATCAATTCCAAACTATTTTGAATACAAATTATACAGATGTAAAAAAGAATTTTGAAAATGGAACTTTACAAGATTCATTCAAAGGAATGTTCAATATGTCTGAAGGGTTTTCTAAATTCTATGAATTATGGATGCCAATGATGAAATCTATGAATGAAAAAACATTCAATTTAGATGTATTCAAAAATAATATCGACATGAATAAATACAAAGAGTTCATGGATAAAACATTTTCTTTTATGCCAACAGGTACACAAGAATATTTCAGCGGTATGCAAAATACTTTTTCTGATATGATGAAAAATAATTCTGCTAACATGACTGGCATGTTCAACAACATGAAAGGTGGAATGGAAAATTTGATGCCAGGTATGTTCGGTAATCCTTACAGTAACATGTTGAATAATTACAACAATGCTTATGGTCAAATGATGTCTGCATCTTCATCTCCTTTTGCAAAATTGATGACACCAAATAGCGACACAAAAACAATTCAAGAGTGGAATGCTATTTTGAATAATGTAAATATCTACAACATTAAAAATGCTGAATTGCAATTCATGACTTATACAACAGGTAATAAAGTAATGGAGAAAATTGCTGCGTCAGTAATGCACAAAATTGAAAATGGTGAAGAGGTTACAAGCATCATGAAATTGTATCAAGAGTGGTTAAATGCTTCTGATGCGCAATTCGTGGAATTGTTTGAAACAGACGAATACAGCAAATTGATGGCTGAAGTAAGTGCTTTGCAAATGGGAATCAAAAAAGATTTTGAAAGACAACAAGAGAAAATGTTTGCAAATATTCCAGTAGCAACTCGTAGCGAAATGGATGAAGTTTATCAAGCGATGTATGATTTGAAAAAACAAGTTCGTCAATTACAAAGCATGTTGGAATTAGATGTAAATGCAGTTACAAATACAGAAGTAAAACCTGTAGAACCTAAGGCAACAGCTACACCTAAAGCAACAGTTACACCTAAAGAAACTGTAGTGCCTAAAGCAACTGCTGCTAAAGCACCAGTGAAAAAAACTGCGAACAAGAAATAATTTTTAGCGTAAATAAATAGAAAAGAGCTGTCCGAAAGGACGGCTTTTTTTATGCGTAGGGATTTCGATTTCTACTGGGTAGGAACTGACTTTTACTAGAGCAATTATTTTTTGCTAGTGTGATTCGACAGGCTATTATACACTTGAACAAAACTTTTTCCAACTGCATCGTAAGCGTAATTGTTCTTAGCGTCTTCAGCTATTTTTGGTAAATCAAATGAGTTATAATTATTGATCATCTCATTCATTTTGTTTGCTAAATCAATGATATCTTTTGGTGCTACAGTATATCCATTGTGTTGGTCTATCAATTCTTGTACACCGCCAACTTGTGTTACTATTGCTGGACGACCGCAACATAAGGATTCTAACACCACACATGATTGACTTTCAGAATCACTAAAAATAATCATACAATGATTTGCTTTTATTCGCTCTGCAACTTTTACATAAGATAGAATACCTTCAAAAAAAATAAGCGTATTCAAGAGCCCTTTTTGATGCGCAAAATTCTCATACTCGTTGGTACTGTTTCCAATAAAGTGTACTTCAAAATCTTGTCTTTGCTGATAAAGCATTTCACTTGCTTCCATAATTCCTTGAATGTTTTTTAGCGGCATCATGTTCGAGATGTGTAGAAATTGAAATTTAGTTTCGGGTAAAATGGGTTTGAAAAAAAACAAAGAAGTATCTACAACATTTGGAATTACCTCGAAAGGTTTTTTTATTACCCAATCATTTATTTCTTTACCCAAGCTATGGCTTACTGTTGTAAGTACGGAAGCATATTTGAACACGAGCTTTGTGATATATCTAAAAAGAAAACTTTGTGTTCGATAATTATCTTCGATGCTATCATTATAAATGCCATAATGCTCTGTAACAACAAATGGAATTTTATATTTCCAACGCCAATACAATGCAATCAATCCAGCCTTGACTGGCACTTGCACATGTATTATTTCTGGCTTCCCATTTTGTTGTATATATTGTTTGATGAACGTTTGGTGCACCTTTATATATTTTAGCCATTTTGTAAATTTATTTGAGGCTTGTATATACATCACTTGCTCCGTCATTTGTGGAAATGATTTGGATGTACTATAATTAGTATTTGCATCTACAACACTGAAAACATCTACATGTGAAAACAAAGAAACAGCTTGTGCTTGTCGTTGAATAAAATCTCCGATAAATAGGTCGGTATCATTTGGATACCAACTACAAAGCCAGAGTACATGTTGTTTCATTGCAAGCGAAAGTAATCAAAAAAAGAAATGCATGTAGATGTGTGTTGAGGAAATAGAAGAGGTATACTTAAATTTTATCTACTGACTTCTTCAAACAATTTTTTTCTAAACGCAAAATAGGCTTCAGTATAAGCACCTTTTTTGGTGAAAGCAACTCCGTAATTTAATGTATAAGATATAGTGGCTTTTTTTTCAGGACAATAGAAGACACCAGCGCCATAATTTACTTCGCCACCTGGATGTCCATACCAAGTATACACAAATCCATCAACTGTTATTTGCATAGCTCTACAACCGCCAGCACAAGCCAATGTTGTGTCGAAATGTGGTATGTTCATCATGTCGTTGAGTGAGGCATTACTCAATAAAGTTTTATCGCGAAACAAGGCATTCGCAAATAAGCGCAAATCATTTGGGTTCGTATAAATACCAGTAAAGCCACGACCATCTCCAGTAAATAAAGGCGTTAAGTCTTGCAGTCTGCCTGTAGCATTGACGTCGTAATATCCTTTCGCAACTTGCGTCCATGGCAATTCTTCTTGCGGACGTATATAGGAATGATGCATTTGCAATGGCGAAAAAATTTCATGGCGTAGCATCAAAGATTGATCTTCATTGGTGACTCGATTAATAATCAATGCCAATAAAACATGATTCATGGTTTGGTTATATTCATGTCGAGCGTTATAATCAAAAACAGGATTTTTATTGTAGGCAAAACTTAATAATTTTTCGTAAGATTTTTCTTTGTCTAAATTATTGAAGGAATACAAAATAAATTCAGGATCGAATACAATATCATAAATACCACTACTATGTGAAAGCAAATCTGTGATACGACAGTGGTTTGCATTTTTTATTTTATCGATATACTTTTTGTCGATATACTTGCTAATCGGATCGGTCAGTTTTATTTTGCCAGCATCTACTAATTTGTAAATCATAGCCGCAGTAAATAACTTCGTCACGCTTGCAACTTTACCTAAATGACAAGGCTGCATTTTGGTTTTATTTTTTATATCTGCATATCCGAAACTTTTATACCATGTTCCTTGTTCGTCTTGAATCATCAAGGATATGCCTGGCAAACCCATATCTGTAAGGCCTTTAATTAGCTGGGTATATACCGCATTTTTAGGATGAGAAGAACTGCTATCTTGCCAACCAAAATTTTCATCGCATTGTAAAACTGCAATATCCGTTTCTCTTTTTTTGCAAGAAAAAAATGTGAGGAAATAAACGCTGAGAAGTAAAAATATTCTGAAATACATGAAAGGATTTTAGCGAAGTGTTGGATTTATTTTAATTCCGAAATGAATTTGATTGATAGGTAAAGTTGCAGATATAATGCTGAAGGGATATTGTATACCAAATTCATATTTGAGCAATGCTTCATATTGCATCTTTTTTCTTTGAAGAATAGGAATGCCAGTTTCAATACCTACACTCGTCATGCATTGAAAACGATTTCTGTCCACCGTTTTGTATTCTCCATTTCCTATATATTCAAATTCATCATTGCTTTGGCGAACACGCATCCAAGACATTTGCAAAGAAGGTCGGATATACCATTTTTTAAACAGAGAAATAGAATAACCTAAACCAGACTTTAGATACATGGTTCGTTGTAAAGACTGTTGCGCTGTATATCCCAATAAAAAATTATAATTGAAAAATGATGTTTTATGCTTCGTTTGAAATGCTTTATTCATGCCCATTTCAAAGCCAGGATGTAAGCGTCCATTGATGATATGCGGTGGCATGGCTATGCTTGCATTTTGAATGGTAACTTGCCAAGAAAACTTTTGTAGAGTTGGTTTGAATTTGTGTTTAGCTTGAACAGTTAGCTGCTGAAAAATGAAGTAGAATAAGAAGGGCAAAATTGTTCGTAGGTTCATGAATTGTAAATGAGATAATGAGAATAAATGTAAAACAAAAATCCAAAGTGCATAAAGAAATATTTTACATAATGGAATGTCACATCCAAGTTCAAAATTTATTTTTCCTACAATTTCCCTCTTTCAAATTCTATTATTTCTAAATCTTGAATTCGATTATCGTTTACAGTAAATCGCATGAGTGTATTTATTTTATGCCAACCTGCATTACCACATGCACCAGGATTGAGGTGTAAAAGATTCAAATTAATATCTGGTATTACTTTAAGAATATGGGAATGTCCGCAAATAAAAAGATGCGGTTTGTGTAAACTAAGTTGCGGTTTGACAATGGCATTATATTTGGGTGGATAGCCGCCAATATGCGTCATATAAACCGACATATTTTCGATAGTAAAATGATTGATTTCTGGGTAACGAACACGTAATTCATGTCCATCAATATTGCCGAACACTGCGCGTAAAGGTTTCATTTTTTCTAGCTTGTCTGCTACTTCTGTAGTTCCAATATCGCCTGCATGCCATATCTCATCCACGTTCGCAAAGTGCTCCATAATTTGCTTTGGGAAACAACCATGCGTGTCTGATAGTAACCCAATTCTTGTCATATCGGTATTTAATTATTTGTTGGAATAGATAATTTCTTGCCCCAATAAATCCCAACCCATACCCAACATAATAGATTTTTCTTCTACACTTGGATTTGATGTATTGATTTTTAATTTGGCCAATTCATTTTTTTCTGCTTGTGCTTGTAAGGTGAGAAAAATACTAAATTCTTTTTCAGTTAATAAGCCTTTTAATAAATCAAATCGCATTCGTTTTAGTTTCGCTTTTTCTTTCAGTACGAGTTGCTTATTTAAATAGACTTCATGTTGCATAGCTAAAAAATATTGTTGCTCCAAACTGAAAAAATATTCTTTGAGTAACTTATTGGTTGATTGATTGCTTGCAATAGCTGTTGAAACTAGAGTAAATATTGTATCTCCTCGTTCTTTAGCAATCCTTTGTATGCTTTCAATTTTATTGATTCGAATTGTTATTTTACGCTGCGCATTACTTTCTATTTGACAAAGAGTAAAAAGCAAAAAGAGGAGAGAATAGATTTTCATTATTGTGCAATAATTAGGTGATAATGTTTTTTTCCTTTTTGTATCAACAGATATTTATCGTTTAATAAATCGTCCTTGGAAACTAAGAAATCAATGTCTGTCAGTTTTATTTTATTTAAACTAACACCACCACTTTGTATCATTTTTTTTGCTTCACTTTTCGATGGAAAAATGCCAGTTTCGCTAAGCAGGTTCACCAAGTTGTGGCCATTCAATATATTTTCTTTCGCAAAGTTGAATGTAGGAACGCCATCCATTACTTCTAACAGTTGTTGTTCTGTAAGCGTTCGCAACGCATTGGCGGTATCATTAGAAAATAAAATTTGTGAAGCAGCAACGGCAAATTCAAAATCTGTTTGGGAATGCACCATTTTAGTTACTTCTTCCGCTAATTTTTTTTGCACGATTCTTAAGCCAGGATCACCTTCATGTTGTGCAATAATATTGTCAATTTCTTGTGGAGGTAAAAATGTAAATATCTTGATATAAGCAATGGCATCTGCATCTTTGGTGTTGAGCCAAAATTGATAAAAAAGATAAGGAGAAGTTTTATTCGCGCTTAGCCATACATTACCAGATTCTGTTTTTCCAAACTTTCCGCCATCTGATTTTTTGATTAAAGGTGCAGTGAAAGCGAATGCTTCGCCTCCTGATTTTTTACGAATCAATTCAGTGCCAGTAACAATATTTCCCCATTGATCAGAGCCTCCCATTTGTAGTTTTACACCATAGTTTTGGTGCATATAAAAGAAGTCATATCCTTGAACCAATTGGTAAGTAAACTCTGTAAAGGACATGCCTGTTTCTAATCTTTTTTGTACCGAATCTTTCGACAACATATAATTGACCGTGATGAATTTGCCGACATCCCGAATGAAATCAAGAAAGGAAATGTCTTTAAACCAATCGTAATTATTCACCAATTTGGCTGCATTTTTTGTGCCATCATCGAAATGTAAAAAATGTGCAAGTTGTCCGCGAATGCCTTGGACATTGAGCTCTATTTGTTCCATAGAAAGCATATTTCTTTCTTCGGATTTTCCAGAAGGATCACCTACCATACCTGTTGCTCCACCTACTAAGGCAATGGGTTGATGTCCTGCTTTTTGTAAATGCATTAATAAAATAATGGGTACTAAACTTCCGATATGTAAGGAATCAGAAGTTGGATCAAAACCAACATAGCCTGTTGTCAATTCTTTGCCTAATTGTTCTTCTGTACCAGGAATAATATCCTGTATTAAGCCTCTCCATTGCAGTTCTTCAATTAAATTCATGGCGCAAATTTGCTACTATTTCGTTTAAAAAAATCAAATGTATATGGATTTTTAAGTATTTTCGTTTGTTCTTGACAATAATACAAGCTGTCACTCGTTACTCTTTCTTCAAAACCCTAGCAATATGTTAAAAAAAATAGTACTTCTTTTCGCTTCTTCATTTTTTATGCAAGCGATGGATGCGCAACAACGTAAGTATGTGAATGAATTTCTCAACATAGGTGTGGGCGCGCGTGGTATGGGAATGGCGGGTTCGCAAGTGGCATCGGTAAATGATGTGTACGCTTCTTTTTGGAATCCTGCAGGATTGAGTCAGGTTAAGAGCGATTTTCAAATTGGATTAATGCATGCGGAATATTTTAGTAGTATAGCTAAATATGATTATGTAGGTACCGCCTTTCCTATGAAAAATAAAAAAGGAGTTTTGGGAATTTCTTGTATCCGTTTTGCTATTGATGATATCCCATATACTTTAGATTTGATTCAACAAGATGGCTCGGTAGATTATTCTAAAATTAAGGCCATCTCCGCTGCAGATTATGCTGGACTTATTACCTACGCGCAGAAATTGAATATTAAAAAATATGCAAATCGTGAAGACGTAAATATTAATGTTGGGGGTAATTTTAAAATCATACATCGCAATATTGGTACTTTAGCAAATGCTTGGGGAGCTGGATTAGATCTTGGTTTGCAGGCAAGAATTGGTGCTTGGAAATTAGGAGCTGTGATAAAGGATGTGACTACAACGTATACAGTTTGGTCTTTCCATTTTACGGATAAAGAAAAACAAATATTGACACAAACTGGAAATGATATCGTGTCTAGAAGTACAGAAGTAAATACACCACGAATGATTTTAGGTGGTGGTAGAAATTTTCCAATTCGATTTGCAGATGCTAGTAAGAAAGCTTATTTATTAGCTGAAATGAATTTGGATATTACCGCTGATGGGAAACGTTATGGCAATTTGATTAATCTAAATCCATTGAGTATAGATCCAAAATTGGGATTAGAATTTGGCTATAATAATAAATTTTATGTACGTGGTGGTGTGGGTAATTTTCAACGAGTACTTGATGACAATGACACGACCAATACATCAAAAAGAACCATGTTTCAACCAGCGATTGGGCTAGGCTTGAAAATAAAAAATATGGCGATTGATTATTCTTTTTCCAGTTTGAATGTACAGAATAGTCCTTTATATAGCCACTTTGTTTCACTACGTTTAAATATAAATAAAAAAGGAAGCGAAGTAGAAATGGATAATACATTAATGGATTACCAATTGCGAAAAGATGTAAGAGGGAATGAACCAATTCAAACCAAATAATGATGAAAAAAATTCTATCTACTTTTATTCTAATCGCTTTAGTTTTTTTTTCTGCTAAAATTGTGAAGGCGCAAACTTTCGGGAATGAATGGATTAATTATAGCCAAAATTATTACAAGTTTAAAGTCGCTGGAGATAGTATCTATCGAATACCAATATCTAGTTTGACGGCGCTAGGCATGCCCAATACGGTGTTAGGCGATAATATTCAACTATTTCGTGAAGGCATTGAAATGCCAATATTTGTAAGCAATGCAGGTGTTTTAGGTGCAAGTGATTTCATAGAATTTTATGGAGAGAAAGCGACAGGTAGTATTGATTTGCCCTTATATAAAACGGCGGAAGATCAATTGAATCCAAGTCAAAGTTTATTGTCAGATTCTGCGTTTTATTTTATCACGTATAATTCGAGTATTACTAATAAACGCTATACACCTTTGGCAAATAATTTGACTAATCCGCCAACTAAAGAAAATTATTTTTGGGATAAATTTAAAATAAACTATCGCGCTATTTTGTGCGAAGGTCCTTCTTATTATGGCGAATCGTCATCGAGTTATTTAACGGTTACTTCTTCTCAGTTTGAACATGGAGAAGGTTGGGCAAAATCAAATAATGCGAATAATGATTCGGTTACATTTACATGTCTTTTCCCATATACAAGTACTGGCGCACCTTCTGGTTTATTTAAATCTATAGTTGCTGGTAATTCCTATTTGCAAACACATGAAATGAAAATTTTTGCCAATGGAAATGCCATTGTAGACTCCACCTTTTCATTATTCAGTTTTACCAAAATGAATGCCGCTGTACCAATGAATTTTTTAAACGCACAAAATAAAATTACGTTTAAGTACACACCATTGAATCAAGGACAAATTCATCCAGATAGATACAGTATTTCTTCGATTGAATTTAGATATCCAAGACAATTTAATTTTAGTAACAAGACTGGATTTTATTTTGAACTAGACCCTAAAGCCACAGATTATTATATAGAAATTTCTAATTTTAATAATGCCACCATTGCACCAAAATTGTACGATATAAGTTCTAATCAATACATCCTTGGTGATATAACTTCACCTGGACTTATTCGATTTGTAATAGCTGCCTCACCGTTGCAGACTAAAAGGTTATTTCTGCAAAGCCTTGCTATTACTAACTTCCCGGCTGTAGCTGATTTATATGTAGTAAACTTTAAAAATTATTCTTTAGCAGCCAACCAAGGTGATTATTTACTAATCGCACACAAAGGAATGATGGATGATGGAAGCGGTAGTGATTATATAGAAGAATATAAAAATTATAGAAACAGTGCGCAAGGTGGAGCTTATACAGCCATAAAAATTGATGTTCAAAATATTTATGATGAGTTTGGTTATGGTTATAATTTTCATGCACAAGGCATTAAAAATTTTCTACATTATGCAGTAGCAAACTCTGCTTGGAGTGCAAAACCTAAACAAGTTTTTTTGATAGGAAAAGGATTTAGCTATAAGAACTATTTAAATTTTTCTGCCGCTCCTTTTACTACTTATCCTTTTTACCCGATTCCATCTTTTGGTGATCCGTGTTCAGATATTTTATTAACTGATTTTGATAAAACAGATAAGCCTGCGGTCCCTATTGGTCGCCTTTCTGCTTTTAATGGAAGTGAAGTAAAATCTTATTTAGATAAAATAAAAGATCATGAAAGTGCCATCGCAAATACCAGTATGCAAACAAGCGATTCTATTTTATGGAGAAAAAGAATTTTGCATTTAGCTGGTGCAAAAGATGCAGCAGAGCAGGCACCGATTGTAAATTCTTTATTGGGACAAGAGAACATCATTAAAAAAACATATTATGGCGCACAAGTATTTACCTTAAAAAAAGGAAGTACATCTTCAGTAGAAACTGCCAATAGCCAATTGCTGGATAGTTTGTTTAATACTGGTATTGGATTGATACAATTCTTCGGACATTCTTCCTCGTCTACGATGGATTACAATTTAGATTTTCCTTCTCAATATCATAATTATAAACGCTATCCGCTCTTCATTGCAAATGGTTGTGGCGCAGGGAATATTTTTATTTTGACTGGCTCAAGAGTATTGGACGAACAATTTGTATTGCAGCCCAATGCAGGTGCAATAGGTTTTGTAGCCAGTAATAATACAGGACTAACTAATAGTTTAAGCACGTATACCGATTCCTTGTATAATGAATTTGCATTCAAGAATTATGGGAAAACGATAGGCAAACAAATTAATGCCAATGTCAATACTTTCATGAATAATCCGTTTTATTTAAACGACAATTTACTGCGATTACATTGTGAGCAAATTGGATTAAATGGAGATCCGGCTTGTAGTCTATTTTCATATCCAAAACCGGACTATGCGATTGAAGATAAAGATGTGAAATTCAAACAACTGAATTTAACCACAAACTACGATTCCTTAGATGTGGACATTACATTTCATAATTTAGGGAAATATACAACCGATTCGATTAGCCTTTTGGTAAAAAGAATATTACCCAATAATGCGGAAGAAATTATTTTGTATAAGAAGTATGAAGGGGTTGCCAATGAAAAAATGTTGAGTATAAAAATACCTACAAATGGTAATTTAGGTATTGGTATCAACAACTTAATTATTCAATTAGATCAAGAAGGTACCATTGATGAAATCTCTGAAAATAACAACAGTGTCATTCGCACATTCGATATTTATAACGACGATTTAGTTCCTGTTTATCCGTATGAATTTAGTATTGTGTCTCAACAAGGTGTAACATTAAAAGCATCGACGTTGAATCCATTCGTCTCTTCTCGAAATTATTGGTTGCAAATAGATACCACCGAAAAATTTAATAGCCCTTCTCTTTTGTCTACACAAATAACGAGTACGGGAGGTGTTATCAAATGGATTCCACCAATTACCTTGAAAGATAGTACAGTGTATTATTGGCGCACAGCTATGGATACTTCATCTACAACAGGCAATACCAAATTTAAATGGACCAACAGTTCCTTTATATATTTAGATCAAAGTTCCGCAGGTTGGAATCAGTCGCATTATTTTCAGTATAGAAAAAATAATTTCAATGATATTACATTGGATTCCAATTCTCGAGAATTACGCTTCAATGATTTGAATAAAAAATTGCAAACACAAACTACTTGCATGAATGGTCCATCGCCGTATACTTATATATGGCCAGATAATATTGCCAAAATAAATGGAAGCACTTTGTTTACTTTTGGTTGCGATCCATATCCAGGTTTCTCTAGTCTGCAATTTATAGTCATTGATTCTCTGACCGGCGAACCTTGGATTAATACATTAAATCAATCTAATGGACTTGGTCGATTTGGTAGTTTTGCACCCTGTCGAATTTCGCCAGATAATATTTCATTTGAAGATCCATTTTTTGAATTCAGTTTTTTAACCACTGCCTCTCGGAAAAAAATCATGGATTTTATAGATTCTATTCCGCATGGTTTTTATTTTTTGATGCAACCCAGACTTTGTGTTGGTGGCGGTTGTGGTGGCATAAATACGGTAAACATTAAACAATGGAAATCGGATACAACGGCGTATGGAAGCGGTGTTTCTTTATACCACAAGCTATTTAATTATGGCTACACCAAAATAGATTCTTTTACCAAAAATAGACCGATGGTTTTTTGGAGTAGAAAAGATATTCCTTCAACCATTGAACAATTTATAGGCATAGATAGTACACAAAAATTATATGCAGAGTTTGATTTTTCTTCTTCGTTATATACCGGTGATGAAGTGACTACAAAAGTAGGTCCAGCTAATATTTGGAATCATTTTTATCGAAAATTATATAGCAAAGATTTGTCGGCTGGCGATACCAGTAAAGTAGATATTTATGGCATGGATGTGCAAGGGCATGAAACATTATTAATGACAGTTGCAGGTGCAGATACTACCTTACAATTCATTGATGCCAAGACTTACCCAAGTTTGAGATTGGTATTAAATACGAATGACAATATTTTTGCAACGCCTGAGCAAATGCGTTACTGGCGTGTGTTGTATGATCCAGTACCAGAGGCTGCTCTTAATCCAAATCGACTCTTTACTTTTCAAGATACAGTTGGGCAAGGACAACCACAACATCTTCGATTGGCGATTGAAAATTTAACAGCTTTACCAATGGATAGTATGTTAGTTAATTATGATGTGATAGATAGTCATCGAAATAAATTTCATATTGGCTCTAAACGGTATGCACCATTAACTTCTTTGGATACTTTGAACATTCAATATGATATCAATACGGCGGCATTTACTGGGAAAAATACTTTAGTGATAGAAGCCAATCCGAACAATGATCAAAAGGAACAGTATCATCCTAATAATATTGGATACAAAGACTTTTATGTGGTACCAGATAATAAAAATCCTATCATTGATGTAACTTTTGATGGCGTACATATTTTAAATAAGGATATCGTTTCTTCTAAGCCATTCATTCATATTTTGTTGAAAGATGAAAATAAATATTTAGCCTTAGATGATACTGCATTAGTTCAAGTGTATGTCAAATACCATAACGATAATATAGAGCACCAAATTCCTTTTGATGGAAATGTGATGAAATTTATTCCTGCTGATCCTGCAAAATTGTCTAGCAAAAATCAAGCGCAAATAGAATATAAACCAGAGTTTTTAGTAGATGGAGATGATTATATGTTGATTGTACACTTAAAGGATAAGATTGGAAATGGCGATAGCAAAGCCGCTTATAAAGTGGACTTTTCCATAGTAACGAAGCCTTCCATTTCATCCGTTGTCAATTACCCGAATCCCTTCACAACCTCCACACAATTTATTTTACATTAACAGGATTTCAAATTCCTTCTAATTTAAAAATTCAGATTTTGTCTGTGACGGGAAAGATCGTAAGAGAAATCACAAAAGATGAATTGGGTAATTTGCATATAGGTCGAAACATTACACCATTCAAATGGAAAGGTGATGATCAATATGGACAGCCTTTGGGCAATGGTGTCTATCTGTATCGTGTGGTTTCTACATTGAATGGCAATAAAATGGATCATTATGCTGAGTCAGGGAACAATGCAGATAAATGGATAGAGAAGGGTTATGGGAAATTATATATTATGCGATAAATAGGATGTAGCTGATTGGAAATATTTGTCATTGGAACATGCTACTTGTTTGTATCCCAAATAGTAGTTCTGAATAATGCACTCGCAAATGGCCTTGACTTTTTGCTTCTTTAAGTAAAAATAAAAGAACAAATGAACATTCATTACTAAAGTTTAGAATGTGTCTCAAGCCTTTGATTTCTCCTTCTTATCAAAAATAAATTGTAGTATTGTCTTTTCATTTTTTACAAAATTAGATAGATCATGAAATGGATTTTAGCCATTCTTTTTTGGATGACATCTGTGCAAATTCTGCAAGCGCAAAATGATGTGCAGCAAAATATATTGGTGATGAATAATTGCATTAGTCAATACAATGCCGATAATAATTCACCATTAACTTTATTTGAAACGGCAGGGATGCTGGAGCAAAAACAAAATAATGTGGTTCAACGAATTCGATTGGCAGATATTAATCATATTTATGTAATGGCTTCTCATGGCGGTTTTAGCGTAAATCTGAATTGTGTAGATTCAGGATTATGTGTGAATTTGATAAAAGGCAATATGACCAATGCACCTATGTCGAGTACAGTTTTTTTCTTTACAGATGGAGCCGCCGCAAATTCATTTGCAGAAAATTTTAGTCATTTGGTTTTAAAATATAAACCTGCTGAACAAGCCATGCAATTGAACTTATGGAAGAATGAAGAAGGTAAAATTGTATTGTTGTCATCCCATCATGAAACACCAGCTGCGCCAGATGCAGCAAGTAATGAGCCAAGTAAATCAACAGCGGCAAGCAAAAAAGAGAAAGCAGAATTAGAAGAAAAGGACGATATAGATGAAGAAGAAAAACCCGCTAAAAAAAC
>Ga0114969_10002321_pt1 | contig 15669 bp, 17 predicted proteins | sample M_130807_MF_Meta_FD_87316 | JGI IMG/M metagenome (GOLD analysis project Ga0114969, IMG submission 87316) | Freshwater microbial communities from Lake Montjoie, Canada to study carbon cycling - M_130807_MF_MetaG | ecosystem: Environmental > Aquatic > Freshwater > Lake | place: Lake Montjoie...
AACAAAAAAAATATTCAATGCCATCAATGCCCTTCGCGATAATCAAAGAACTGCCATTATATTAAGCAAAATTGAACAGAAATCACAAAAAGAAATTGCAGAAATTATGCAGCTCAATATTGGGGCTGTAGAGAGTTTGATAGCAAGAGCCAAAGCCAACTTGGCGATTTTTTTACAACAAAACGAAGGGTAATTGAATAAACATCGTCTAAAAAAACACTTACACAAATGGAACAAACAAATACACTCCTAGCGCAAATTCAAAAAGTAGAAGTCTCGCCTTTTGTGTGGACTCGCATACAGCAAAAAATTGCGCAACCCATCCAAGAACCATTTTCGAAAACCTGGACTTATGCCATCGCAGCTAGCATGTTAATACTGATCAGTTTGAACATTTTTGCTATCGAAAAAGATACCCAACAAAGGCATAATCAAATTTTAAAAAACATGAATTTAATGACCGATAATAATTTGTACCATGAGTAAAGTTAAAGTGTTAAGCATCCTCTGTGTGATATTATTGCTTTCCAATATATCCATTGTTATTTATCTTTTTACAGGCAATGGACATCGGCATCATCCAGACAGAAATCGACATTTAATCATTGAGCAATTAGATTTGCAAGAGGCGCAAATAGTGCAATATGACAGCTTGATAAAAATACATCGTCAAGAAATTGGGGCTGCGCAAGAGCATATTGCAGCATTAAAAAGTGCACTGTATCCATTACTCAATCAGGCAATTTCTACAACACAGATTGATAGCTTTATTCAGCAAATCAATAGCGAACAAAAAAATATTGAATACGCTCACTTTCATCATTTTCAAGGTATAAAAAATATTTGTACCGAAAAGCAATGGTCAGCATTTCATGATTTGACCAAGGAGCTTGCAAAGCTATTTATGCCACCGCCTCCACCACCCCATAAATAATCATGCGATTTATTATTTGTTTTCTCATCGGGTGGATGCCTCTTTGCCTTGTAGCGCAAAACGATATTTCCATTCGCTTTCATCACCAGATTAATCATCAAAAATTAATCTTGAATGAACAAATAAAATTACCATCTGAAAGTGATTCTGTTGTAATTACTACCTTAAAATATTATATCAGTGGTATTCAATTGTTGTGGCAAGGCAAGACTGTTTTTCGTGAATCCAATAGCCATCATCTCATCCATATAGAAGAATCCAAATCATGTACTTTTCCTTTACATACACCTAAAAACATTCACTTTGATCAAATTGTATTCTGTGTTGGCATTGACAGCATAAGCAATGTAAGTGGCGCTTTGGGCGGAGACTTAGATCCAACGTTAGGCATGTATTGGACTTGGCAAAGTGGTTATATCAATTTCAAATTAGAAGGGATACATCCAAAATGTCCTTCTCGTAAGAATGAATTTCAGTTTCATATAGGTGGGTATCAAATGCCTTATTATCCATTGCAAGAAATTAAATTATCTATACCAAATAAAAAGCAAATAGATATTTACTTGCAGCTTGAAAAGCTAATGGCAAACTTAGATTTCAAGACACAAAAATCCATCATGATACCTGGTAAAGAAGCGATGGATTTTTCAAAAAGATTTACGCAAATGTTTAGTACCGCACAATGAGGAAAGGAATCATTTATATCGCCTTATTTTCCTTTTTTGCATTGGTTTCTTTTACAAGTACAGAGCCATTATTTCATGTACCATCAGGTTGGCCGAAACCATCATACGACTTTTCAAAAAATACTTTAAGCCAAGACAAAATAAATATTGGAAGAGCTTTATTTTACTCCCCCATACTTTCCAAAGACAATACTATTTCTTGCGCAAGTTGTCATTTATCCTTCACTGGATTTGCCCATACAGATCATGATTTGAGTCATGGTATAGATGGAAAGATTGGCAAAAGAAATGCACCAGCACTCATGAATTTGGCATGGGGCAAAACCTTCATGTGGGATGGAAGAATTAATCATTTGGACATGCAAGCTTTGGCACCTATTAGTGATAGCAATGAGATGAATGAGAACATTGCGCATGTTGTTGAAAAATTAAATCAGAGTAACTTATTTAAAAATTTGTTTTATTCTGCCTATCGCGATAGCCTCATTACTGGAGAAAGAACATTGAAATGCATCACACAATTTATGTTGACATTAGTGAGTGCAAATAGCAAATATGATCAAGTGATGCGGCATGAAGATACCTTTAGTAGTCAGGAAAAAAATGGCTATCTCTTATTTCAAAAAAACTGCGCCAGCTGCCATACAGAGCCACTCTTCACCAATAACCAATTTGCCAATAATGGCTTACAAATGGATACTGTACTTCTGGACAATGGACGATTTGCTATTACACATTTGGCGAGTGATAGTTTGACTTTTAAGGTTCCAACATTAAGAAATATTGAATTTACTTACCCTTACATGCATGATGGGCGATTTAAAAAATTGAGTCAAGTATTAAATCATTATACTTCCATTCCACAACATGCAAGTACCTTAGATTCGCAATTGCAAAAACCTATCCTATTAAGTGCAAATGACAAGGTAGATATTATTTCCTTTCTATTAACTTTGACCGATAAAGAATTTCTATACCATCCAAAATTTCAATACCCAAAAAAACTATTTTCACAGAGTCCGAATGGTTTATAATTATTCGTCGTCTAAAAAAAAAACAAAACAGCATGCTTAAAAAAATCCAACTCATCGCATTATCCATTTTTTCTATTTTCCAATTACATGCACAAACAAATACCGGCATTACATCTTGGCTTCAAAATAATACCATCATGGGAAGACATTATGTGAGTGGCAATTCGACGCCAATACAAGATGCTGTTTTAGCAAATGTGCAAACCGTTCAATACTCTGCAAACTGGGCGTACATTACTACACAAGGCATACCTACTTATGTTACAGGTCCGTTTTTAGATGGCAATCCATCCTTAGCTTCAGCTCAAAATGCCATTTTTAAAGTGAGTTTAAATCCAGTAGAAAATACTGGAACAGCAACAAATACAACTGGCGGCAATATTGGTTTATTCGTAAATGGTGTTGCTTTATTTGACTACCGAGATGGTGTAAGCTGGCAAAATTCTACCAATTCTTTGAAAGGCGGTCCATTAGGCGGCATGGGTGATGGCGTTTGGAATAGAGATGCTGTAGTTGGTGAACGACTTGGATTCGATTGTTCTAAAGGACATCCTGCTATGGGCAATTATCATCATCATCAAAACCCGAGTGCTTTCAAATTAGATTTGAATGTTATTTCAACAGTATGTACTTTATATGATGCTGATGGCTTATACGTTATAGACAGTACACAACATTCCCCATTGATTGGATTTGCTTATGATGGATTTCCAATTTATGGTGCTTATGCCTACAAAAATGTAGATGGAACTGGTGGTATCGTTCGCATGAAATCAAGTTATAATTTGCGCAATATCACGACACGTACTACCTATTCTACTGGTGCAACCGTTACAGCAGGGCCAGCAGTTAATGCTACTTATCCAATAGGATATTTTAGAGAAGATTATCAATATGATGTTCCAACTTCTCCAGACTATTTAGATGAACACAATGGTCGTTTTTGCAAAACGCCAGAATATCCTAATGGCATTTATTGTTATTTCGCAACCGTAAAAGACAATTGGAATTCGGCTTATCCTTACGTAGTTGGACCAACATTTTATGGTGTTAAAAACACAGTAAAAGTAACTTCAATAACAGAAGCAGTAACAACCTACACGCCAACACCAGCTGGTGTTTCAGAAAGTATTTTGAATACATTGGATGTACAAATATTTCCAAATCCAACATCTGACATCATGGCTATACAAGTTGCTAAAGGAATGCACGATAACATAAGCGTTTCTCTATATGATATTACTGGCAAATTCATACAAAAGACAATGATCTATTCTGGAAGTACTATTGCTTATTTTGATACGAAGGCATTATATGCTGGCGAATATCTTATTCAAATTGCAGACGGAACAAAAACAATTTCTAAAAAAGTTTTGGTGACTAAAGATTAATCGCACCATGAATAATCGGATAAAATATGTATTTTGTTGTTTACTCTTTGTCTTTTCAAAATCAATTTTAGCACAACAAAATACAATTTTAATTATTGCCGATGATTTAAGTCCTGATTATTTAGGTTGCTTTAGCACAACAACGGACACCGCTGTATCGCCCAATATCAAGGCATTAGCAGAAAGAGGAATTACCTTTTCCAAAGTTTGGTCTGCACCGGTTTGTTCACCAGCAAGAGCAGGAATTTTTACTGGTCACTATCCTTTTCGAACAGGCGTAGGTACTGTAATTACAAATGCGGCTTCTGCACAATTAGATTCTGCCGAAAAAAGTTTAGCTAGGTTACTCAAGTATGATGCACCTATAAAATACAATACTGCCAATGTGGGTAAATGGCATTTGCATGTTGCTTCTCCACAGCAATTGTTATTCCCGAATGCGATGGGTTACGATTTTTATTCTGGTAATTTTAATGGTGCCTTGACGAGTTATACTAATTGGGTGAGAATAAGAAATGGCATGCAAGATACAGTCACTACTTATGCAACAACGCAAGTGATAAATGATGCTATAAGTTGGATGGATACCATGAATAGCAGTAAACCATTTTTTCTTTGGTTGGCATTTAATGCACCGCATTCTCCGTTTCATTTACCACCCGCATCATTATGTGACACCACTGGTTTGAGCGGCACAACAGTTGACATTTCAGCACATCCAGAAAAATATTTTAAAGCAGCTATTCAAGCCATGGATACAGAAATGGGTAGATTATTTGCTTATTTACAAAATCATAATTTGATGGATAGTACCAATATTATTTTTATTGGCGATAATGGCAATGAATCTAAAGTGGCACAAATTGCAAATCACAATAAAGCCAAAGCGACCATCTATGATTATGGTGTGCGAGTGCCGATGATCATTGCAGGACCAGCGGTTGTTGGGCAAAACAGAAATAGTGACGCCTTAATAAATACGCCAGATTTATTTGCAACCATTGCCGAATTATGTGGCTTTCCAAATTGGAAAAATTTCATTCCAACAAGTACAATGATAGATAGTAAAAGTTTTTTACCCATCATCAAAAACCAATCTGGAAACAATCGTACATGGATATTTACAGAGCAATTTAATAATCCAGGAATTGCAGCGGATGGCAAAACAATTCGCAATCAAGATTATCATCTTCTACGATTTGACAATGGGAATGTTGAATTTTACAATCAAACATTGGATGCAGAAGAGAACAATAATTTGTTGACGAATACATCCACGATGACGGCAATAGACATCAGCTATTATCATTTTTTATGTGATAGTATCACTTCGCTAACAGGAGTAGGTACTTGTTTGCCATTGTCAACAGATGTTTCGTTGGAAACAAATCCAATACAAGTTTATCCTAATCCTGTTACAAATAGCATTACCGTACAATGCAGCAATCAAGCCATTCTTGAAATAAGTTTGATAAATAATGTAGGTCAAGAAATAGGAAAGTCAAATCGCAATTCAATGGACGTTTCGCGCATTGCCAATGGATTCTATATGCTGAAGATTAAAACGACAAAAGGTAGAGTAATACAAAAAATTAGTGTTCAAAAATAAATAGGAAGTGAATAATATTTCTCTCCTATTCTTCAGATTATTTTTTTCAAAACAGTAATAGTAATTATTGATATGCAGCGTACTATTTTTTTTATATGTTTGTGAGGCTATTATCTTACAAATTTGTTGGAATACCATGAGTACAAAATCAATTAAAAAACAAGAAGTAATCACAGAAAAAAAGTCGATAGAAAATGGGACTGCAAAGCCATTTAACTTTCGATATCCATTTATCTATTTAAGTGCCATTGTTGTCTTGCTGTATATCGGTTCACTCAATTTTGGTTTCACAGAATTGGACGACACCATTTTCGTCAATGATTACAAAGCATATAATAGTGAGTTATCTAATATTGCGCATTCATTCCATCGTGGTGTTTTTGATGAAACGAAGGATACCTATTATCGCCCCTTGTTGATGGTTTCTTTTATTGTAAACAATTGGATTAGCGATACAAATATCAAAGGATATCATGCCATCAATTTACTCTTTCATTTGCTCAGTGTGTTTTTGCTTTTTATTTTTTTTAAGAAAATGGAGATGCAAAAAAACATGGCTTTTTTATTAACGGCTTTATTTGCGGTTCATCCAGTTTTAAGTCAGGCAGTAGCATGGATACCTGGGCGGAATGATACTTTGATGGCAGTATTTATTTTAGGTTTTATGATTGCATCTATTGAATTTCTCCAAAAGGAAAAATATACATTTCTATTACTGCAAGGGCTGTTTTTGTTATGTGCCTTGTTCACGAAAGAAACTGCTTTATTTGTTCCACCTGCTTTTCTTTTTTTATTGAGTACTACAACCTTTTTTAATTGGAAAAATAAAAGAAGCATTATCATGTATGGCATGTGGTCAGTGGCCGCAATTATTTGGTTCATTGCTCGTGCTGGTGCTACTATCAAAAACGATCCGATACAATTTGCAAGCATGGCAAAAAGTTTTGTAGTTCGCTTCCCGCTTGCTATTCAATATCTAGGTAAAATTATTCTCCCATTTAATTTAAGTGTATTCCCGATGATGGCTGACACATCTTACATATTTGGATTTGCAGCCATTGCTGTATTGGTGGCTTTGCTTTATTTTTCAACTGAGCGAAAAATGAAAATCGTATTTGCTGGTTTGGCCTGGTTTATTTTTTTACTCATCCCTTTATTTGTTTTACCATCGGTATTGAATGACCAAGATTTTGAACATCGTTTATACTTACCTATCATTGGCATATTATTTATCTTGAGCCAAACCGTACTTTTTAAAGATGAAAAGAAGAGCATAATTATTGTATCCATTTTAGCTGTATGTTTTGCCGGCATCAATTATGTTCATCAACAAAAATTTGCAGACACATTAACTTTTTGGACAGATGCGGTTAGAACTACACCCAATTCATCTTATGCCAATATGATGTTGGGCGCACGTACAAAAGATGATATGCAAAAGGCGACAGCATATATGCATAAGGCTTACGAATTAAACCCAAAAGAAAAGTATGTGAACTATTATTTGGGAAAATATTATCTCGACAATAATGACATAGACAAAGCAGAAAAATATTTGACTGCCGAACTAAAAGGCTCGGCTTATTATGATACTTATTTTTGCATGTCTAGGCTTTCTTTTTTAAAAAAGGACACAACAAAATGCATCAATTATATGGAAACCTATTTAGAGAAAGACGGAGCGAATGGACCAGCCATTAATAATTATATTTTGATGTTGGCACAAACGAATCAAAAAGAAAAAGCAAGACAATTCATTGCAAAGAAAAGGTCTGAAAACATTCCTATTTCGCAAGAATTGAGTGATGTGGTGAAATGATTTTTTAGGATTATTCCATCATAAAATCTTTCAAACCTCGGACAATTTGCTTAGCACCATTGCCATACAACATAGTTTGGTGATTGCCATCTGTAGCCAAGTAAGTACAATTCTGCATTTTTTCTACTGTTTCCATAGCTTTATAATCTGGCAGTAAAGGCTCACCCAAAGTATAGGCATCCAGACCATTCATCAAGATCGATTTTTGTGCAACTTTTTCGATGATTTCTTCCCAAGGTATTTGTGCAACACCCATAGATATAGCAATGATATTGGCTAAATTACTTCGTGGTGTTACGCCGCCCTCTTCCGTTTTCATTACGTCCGCTCTATAGTAAGACAACATCACATCATCCCATTTATCCATGTAGGGTGCTTGTTTTACTTCATTGATATATTCTGCAAAGCTTTCGTATTTTTTATCGAGGCGACCAACTGCAAAAGCCAGCATCTCGGGTGTGCGAGGGTTCATTTGTGCGGCTGCGTCTAGGATGCATAATTTCTCAATTCTATCTGGATAATTGGCTGCCATATAAAGCCCTAGTAATCCGCCGAAAGAGTGTCCAGCAATGGATATTTTATCTAATTGCACATGATCTAAAAGTCCAAGAATATCTTCTGCATGATCAGCGATAGAATAACCAAATGCTGGTCTTTCACTTTCGCCTCTTCCTCTCATATCCGGAATAATCAGGCGATTCTTTTCTGCAATTCCTTCTTCAATTAATCCATCAAAGGCATGTGCATTGGCGGTTAGTCCGTGTAAAAACAGAATAGGCGAATCCCCATTTTTCGAATCTCGATAATGCATTTTAATGTCATTGGTTTCAATAAAGTGGCTTTCAAAGGAATGGTTCATTTTAAAATTTTGTTTGTTCACAGAGATAGTATAATTCATTGCGCATGCAATTGTATTATCAGGCAAAGATAGAGTTTCTGTTTAGTAAAAATGAATAGCTCCAAGGCAATTAATTACTTGAACTTTGATTAAGCAATCACTTTTTTTCTTGCATCCAAGCCACGTACTTTTTGTTTAACTTTTTTTGATTTCAGTTCTGTCATCAATTTTCTAAAATCACGAAGTTCAACTTCTGTCCAAGGTTTTGATTCAAATGTAAAGTCCACATTTTTTGGTTCTCTGATTAGTCCCATTTTGTTTATGATTTAAAGTATTGTGAAATTAATCGCAACGCCGCCTTCGTCTCAATGAACATTTTTAGTCCACGAAAATGTGTAGCGTATAGTGATTCTTGATAGTGTTTGATTAATGCTGTTTTAGCGTCAAAAGCGAGAAAGCCTTGATAACCACTGTCAACAGAAACTTTGCAAGCATACGCAACAAGATTTCCAGGTACTCCTAAATACACTTTGTCTTTGTTCTTGTTAAACTTAGCACTCTCAATAAGATGCATAAAAATATGATCTTGCTTATCTTCAATGCTGATGAGTCCCTGAATGATGGAATGGTTATTTTCTGTTGTGAGTTTATAAACTTCTTTGGTCTTATCCTTTAGTTCTTTTGCCCAATCAAACTGCCAATCTGTTTTCTTGACTTGGCTAATATCTTTTAAAACCAATCGCACAACTTCAGTATCAAACACCTCGCCTGTTGAAGTATTTTCAATGGAGTTTGTGAGCTTATCAATCACAAAGTCGAGTGGTTTATATTTTGATTTTTTCACCATTCAAATATAAGAATTAAGTGCCAAAAAAAGTTCAAGCCCAACATAGAAGTTAGTAGTCAAGACACAATACATGATAACATTAATTTTGAACCAGCTTATTGTGCCGTCCATCCACCATCTAGCGGCAATGCAATGCCAGTAATTGTGTTTGCTGTTTCACTTGCTAAAAACAAAACGCTTTGTGCAATGGTATCTATAGAAATAAAAGATTTGATGGCTTGTTTATCGAGCATTACTTTTTGCACCACTTCATCGGCAGTCATTTGATGCGCCTTCATTTGATCCGCAATTTGTTTGTCAATAATGGGGGTATGCACATAGCCAGGACAAATCGCATTTGCCGTGATGCCGAACGGTGCACCTTCTAAAGCTATTGTTTTGGTAAATCCTACAAGACCATGTTTGGCGGCAACGTAAGCACTTTTAAATTCAGATGCCACTAAACCATGTGCTGAAGCAATATTAATGATGCGTCCACGATTTTGGTTTTTCATACTTGGCCAAACAGCCTTTGTAAGAATAAATGCAGCAGTTAAATTAATGGAAATGATGTCATTCCATTTTTGTTCTGGAAAATCTTCCACCGGTGAAACAAATTGAATACCAGCATTATTGACCAATACATCTATATTACCAAAAGTTTGAATAGCCTCAGCTACCATGGCTTTCAAAGCATCAGGGTCTAACATATTTGCTGGATTAAAAATATGTCTTATCCCAAATTCATCCGCAATTTGTTGTGCTAATTCAGCACCATTAGGTTCTAGTCCGTTGAAAATAATTTGATATCCTTCTTTGGCAAAACAACGTGCAATACCCATCCCAATACCACTTGTACTTCCTGTAATTAAAATTGTTTTTGCCATGTTTGTGGTTTGGGTTTTGAAGAAAATGAGAGAAGAAAATTAGGTGATGGTATCTATCATTTCTCCCTTTTGCTCATTGGGATTTGCAGAATGAAGTTCAACAGGTTTTGTAGATTTTTTTCTTAATTTTAAATTCATCAATTCAACACCGAATGAAAATGCCATTGCAAAATAAATATATCCATGCGGCACATTAATGGCATCAATATGAATACCATCCACAATTAATGTAAAGGCAATTAATATTAAAAAGGAAAGAGCCAACATTTTGAAAGTTGGATGCTTGTGTATGAATTTGCTGATTTTATTCGCAAATACAAACATAGTGAACATGGCTATCACAACTGCTATCACTCGGATGTACAAATTATTTGCCATTCCTATTGCAGCAATGATACTATCAAATGAAAATACTAAATCGATGATAATTATTTTTTGTACGATACCTGCAAATGATTTTCTGGCAATGTCTGCTTTGGAATCTCCTTGCTCTTCGCCTTCTAATTTATTGTGAATTTCCAATGTGGTATTTACCAATAAAAAAAGTCCACCGCCAAACATAATTAATTGTTCCAATGTTACTTCATGCCCCAGCACAGTAAACAATTTCATTTCTCCATTCACCACATAACCTAATAAAAATAAAAGGCCTAAGCGCAAAGTAATTCCAGCCAACATCCAAATGCGAGAGGCTCGCTTTTTTTGTTTCTCATCAGTGAGTTTATCTAAAATGATGGAGACAAAAATGACATTGTCTATGCCCAACATTATTTCCATAAATGTGAGCGCTATAAGTCCTGTGATACCTGTGGTGGTCAATAATTCATTCATGATTTAACTATCAAAGCGTTACATATTTTTTTGGCGATTGCAGGTCCTTCATAAATGAATCCTGTGTATACTTGTACAAGACTCGCACCTGCTTCTAATTTTTCTTTTGCATCTTCGGCATTAAAAATGCCACCGACTGCAATAATCGGTAATTGACCTTTTGTTTTGTTCGAAATATATCTAATAATTTCTGTAGATTTTTGTTTGAGTGGTTTGCCACTTACACCACCTGTCCCTGTATTTTCAATTTCTTGTTTGTCAGCAGATAAGCCGTCTCTATCAATGGTTGTATTGGTTGCAACGATACCGCTCAGTTTCGTTTGTGTCACAATTTCAATCACATCATCCAACTGTGTTTCCGTTAGGTCTGGCGCTATTTTTAATAATATTGGTTTTGGTTTCGGATAACTTAAATTCAGATTTTGCAATTGCATCAATAAATCATGCAATGGCTTTTTCTCTTGTAATGCACGCAGATTTGGCGTATTCGGGCTACTGACATTTACAACAAAATAATCTACTACATCATGCAATTTTTTAAAACAATAAGCATAATCATCAATTGCATTTTCGTTAGAAGTTGATTTATTTTTTCCAATATTTCCGCCGATGATGATATCTGTTTTTCGATTTTTCAATCGAGCTGCAGCGGCGTCAACACCCTGATTATTGAAGCCCATTCGATTGATGATTGCCTCATCGGTTGGGAAACGAAATAGACGAGGTTTTTCATTGCCATCTTGTGGCTTTGGGGTTACTGTTCCTATTTCAATAAAACCGAATCCAAGACAAGCCAATTCATCTACAAACATGGCGTCCTTGTCGAAACCTGCAGCCAAGCCAACTGGATTTTTAAATGTCAATCCCAAAACGGTGCGTTGCAAAGAGGGATGCTTGATCGAATAATTACTTTCTAAATATCGTTTTCCCAAACCTACATTATACGCTTTAGAAAGCCAATTCATTACCTTGTAATGCACAGCTTCCGGGTCATAGCGAAAAAGGATTTTTTTGACTAAATTATACATGAGTTAGAAGAGAGTAGTTAGTAGTTAGTAGTTAGTAGTTAGTAGTTAGTAGTTAGTAGTTAGTAGTTAGAAAGTAAAAAGTCGTAAGTAGAAAGTAAAAAGTAAAAGCAATTAGTAATTAGAATTTGGAATTTGGAATTTGGAATTTAAAATTTCGGGATTTAAAATCGGGGTTTACTTTAAGAGTTCTCCCAAAGTGTTCATCAACTGTTCTCCACGCAAATTAGACGCTACAATATTCCCTTGCGGGTCAATTAAAAAATTAGTTGGGATACTTTCCACTCCATAATTTCTTGCGGCAACACTAGACCATCCTTTGAGTTCGCTTACTTGCGTCCACACCAAACCATCTTTTTGAATTGCCTTTTGCCAATTCTCCTTTTCTTCATCCAAAGACATCCCTATGATCATAAAATTTTTATCTTTAAATTGATTGTATGCAGCCACCACATTTGGGTTTTCTTTTCTACATGGTCCGCACCAAGAAGCCCAGAAATCCAGCAATATGTATTTGCCTTTATAGTTGCTTAAGGCAATAGATTGTCCATCCGGCGTAGTAGCTGTAAAGTCGGGTGCAATCTTTTTGGTGCTGTTATTTGGTGCAGCAGTTGGCGTTTTCGATAATGCTCTTTCGGCAAATTGTTTAGCAATGTTTGAAGATGGAAAACGCTTCACTATATTTTGATAAAACGAAATAACATAAGGTCCTTCCATTTTCGGATTGATGATATTTGCTGCGAATAATGCACAAGCAACACTTTGGGTGGTGTCGGCATATTTTTTTACATAGTCTATAAAGTGCACATTTATTTTGCGCAAATCAATTTCTGCTTCCTTCACCAATGAATCTTCTTTAGGATGCGTTTTCATTGTATCAATTATCATTTGCAGCGTACGAATATCCTTGATGTTTTCGCGCAAATTGACTAAGAAACTCTTCAAGGCAGTACTACTTTTCGAACCTGTTATTTGGTAGTTCTCTAATAAATTCCAATCCCCTGCAATATCTACTTTATCATTCGGTGAAAGGGCGAGCAAAATGTATTTCCCTTTTTCAAATTTAATACGATACAATGCTTCTTCTTTGATAGAATGGGAAAGCGAAAAACTGCCATCAGCTGCAGTAGTGCCACTATCTACAGGATTGTTTGCCGAAATGCCAAGTTCTTCCACTCTAAATTTTTGCGTGGGCATATTGTCTATTTTCCCTTTGATGGTAAAATTGCTATTGCAACCAAACAAGAAAAGAGTGGCGATAAGTAGGGCATATATTTTTTGCATGGTATATAAATTGTGGGCGAAAATACATTAAAAATTGGATGTAGAGTTTTTGAAGGAAGGCCTTGCTTTGAGCGAAGGCATTTTAAGGGTACAGCGTATTTTTCAAAAAAAATAATGCTATTCCACTACTCATAATCCTTCTTCAGCTCATTAATATCTTGAATTAATTTTTTAACAGAAGCTGGATCTGTACCGTCATAGAAGCCGCGTACCTTTTTTTCCTTATCGATTAAAACAAATTTTTGGGTATGAATAAAAGTCGGATTAATTTTTTCTACAGTACTATCTGCAATCGGAATGAGGTAATCATCAATTGCCATTTTGTATAAAGAATCTTTATTGCCAGTGAGGAACATCCAACGGGTTGGATCTGCATCATACTTTTGTGCGTATCGTTTCAATTGCGCAACAGTATCCACTTCTGGGTCGACGGTATGTGACAAAATCATGAAGTCATTGTCATTTCTAAATGCCTGGTATACTGCAACCATATTGTCATTCATCTTCGGACAAATACCTTGGCAAGTGGTGAAAAAATATTCAACCACATAAATTTTGTCCTTTAGATTTTGTTCAGTGATGGTTTGGCCCTCTTGATTGATAAAGGAAAACTGTCTGACCACATGACCAGGATTTCCATATACAGTGAGGTGCTTTGGATGTTGTTTGAATGTATAATAGTAATAACTTAAAAATGCAATGCCAAGCAGCATAAAAAAAGTAATGAGAAAGAGAGCTGTTTTATTCATGTAAATATTTGCGGCAAAGGTAGATGCTAAAATGCAAATGCGGAGAATTGAATGGGGATTATTCTGAGATTTTGAAGGGAGAATAAACCAAAGACGAACCAGTAATTATATTGGTTACGGCCCCTAATGCTTTTGGAAGTGGATTATAAATCCATGGATAGCAGTTCGAGATTGCAAATCTTGAAAAGTCTATTTTTTTCAATTCGAAACTTTTAGAATAAACAAGTAGGTCAGGGGTTGCAAACCGCTGTCAGCCAATAGGTTTGAGCCATACTCGAATTAGATAGAGCTATAAAACCTTTGCCTTTAGTCGTCTTGAAGTACGCTTTTTTATTTGACTTTTTTCTAACAATGCTCGTTTTTCTTTATCCGCTTTGATAAATTCACTAATTGCTAGTTGTTCATTTTTTGTCAATGGCCTTGAGTCAACTATAAAATCAATTTCAAGTGGTTCTTTTATTAATCCCATACTTATAATTTTAAAAATATTTATTAATTAATTTTAATGATGCTGGTGTATTAATTACCATCTTGTGTCCACCAAAATGAATGGCACCTAGACTTTCCATGTAATGATTTATAAGTTTGGTCTTTGCTGTAAATGAAAGATAACCTTCACAGCCTCTTTGAAAAGATAGTTTGCAAGCAAAAGCAACTAAATTGCCAGGAACTCCAAAGTAAGATTTATGTTTTCCAATATTAAATGGAGCACTTTCGATCAGGTGCATGTACACATGATCAGGTTTCACTTCTACACTAATAATTCCTTGAATTATGTTCGGATTATTTGCAATTGTCAATTTGAAAACATCTCGTTCTGGTTGTTTCATTTCGCTGTTCCAATCAAATCTCCAGCCATTTTTTTTTGAAATATTTTTCAGTTCGGATTTTGTCAACAAAGAAACTTCTGTAGGAAAGCTATCACCAGATTGAACATTCTCAATAGAGTTTGTTAGCTTATCTACAATGAAGTCTAGTCCTATTTCTTGTGGTTTTTTCACGATGCTAAAATAGGTAAAAATTATCGCCTTTTCAAAATAGTATTTATGTTTATTGCTTTTCGGATGCCTGATGCAAAAGGTTATTTGCTCGACAATTGGCATTTAATATTTTAAACTATTGACCATAGAATGCAATGCTCTAAGAAGAATATTGTCTTAATTATACATTCCCCATAAACCTAAACTTTCCCTTTTAGAAATCCTAATCATCGGGAAAAATTTAAATTCTACATACGCCAATTTTTAAAATGAAAGTAATTTTAAAACCAAAAGAATAGAAGATTAAATTCTATTTGCTAGCCTAGGAAATTTTACAATTTTAAAAAATCGACTTTCTTATTCTACTCAAACTCTCCGCTTCGATACCAAGGTATTTTGCAATTTGATGAACAGGAATTTGCTTTACTAATTCAGGTCTGTAATTCACTAAAGCTTGATATCGTTCTGTAGCAGATTTTGTCAAAAAATCTTTTTCTCTATTGGTCTTATGGATATAATATTTTTCTGCAACGATTCGCCCGAGTTCGTTTGCTAACATCGAAGTCTTATAAGCTTCTTGCATATCGCTCCGCTTGATTACTTCTACTTCACAATCCGAAAGTGCCTGTATTTCTACATTTGAAGGTTCTTGCGTAAGAAATGAAGTATAACTTGAAAAGAAAGTATTGGGAAAGAAAAACTCCAATATCCTCTCATCTTCTTCGTTACGAATCATACTAATCTTGACAATGCCATTCAACAGATAATAAGCGTTC
>Ga0114969_10002322_pt1 | contig 15669 bp, 10 predicted proteins | sample M_130807_MF_Meta_FD_87316 | JGI IMG/M metagenome (GOLD analysis project Ga0114969, IMG submission 87316) | Freshwater microbial communities from Lake Montjoie, Canada to study carbon cycling - M_130807_MF_MetaG | ecosystem: Environmental > Aquatic > Freshwater > Lake | place: Lake Montjoie...
ATTCCTACCATCACGATATCTGATTGTGGCGCCATTCCCCGATATCTCAAATTGGGAGAACCCAACCCAGAACCAGCGGCGATGCCAGCAACGTGAGTGCCGTGTGCCCCATCATCGTCGACGGCTGAAGCAATGCTCAATGAATCTGAATACTCAGTACCGTAGCTAAATAATGAAGGCGCACTCCCAGACTTCTGTTGATTCCAAAACCGTTGAATTCTATACGTTTTTCCGTCGGGGCTATAAAAAGTAGGATGATCTGTCTGAAAACCGATGTCAACGATCCCAACAACAACACCCTTTCCACTATAGTTTTGTGACAAACCATTGGTGATGCCATCTTCGGCTTTGTCGACCCTGCTATGAATCCTAGCAGTATCGTTTAACGGTTTGGGGCTATTTAATTTTGATGAGACGTCTAAATAAATCAATCCAGGATGCTCGATGATTTGATTCCAACTTTCGGAGGTGAATACTAGATGAGCAATCCGATAATTCGCGTTTTCCGGATCGATGAAACTACTTTTTATCAAATCAGCATTATCAGCGATAAAGGATTCTCTAACAAGGACTTGGGCGTGATATGATCCGTCAAATTTGGGAATTAATTGATTTCTCAACTCGGGATTGGTGAATATTTGTGCGGTTGGACTTAGGATTTGATTGAGTCGAGATGTGGGAACTGTCAACATCGAGTTTACTAAAGAAATTTCTCTATTACGCTGATTAGATTCAGATTGGGCTGTCACTTGAACAATTGTGCCTACATTTAAAACAATGAGTAGAAATTTCAGCTTCATTTTCTGCATAAACAAAGGTAACGAGATAGATTATAACTTTGTGGAATGGATTTATCGTGGTTAGAGCGCACAGAGCTCATCATTGGCAAAGAATCGTTGGAAAAATTGGCGAATAGTAAAGTACTAATTGTAGGACTTGGGGGCGTTGGAAGTTTTGCGGCAGAATTTATTGCAAGAGCTGGAATTGGTGATTTAACAATCATCGATGGTGATATTGTGGATGTTACCAACAAGAACCGACAGTTGCCGGCGTTAACAAGTACCATAGGGATGAAAAAGGCAGATTTGATGGCCGCCAGAATTAAAGACATCAATCCTGGAGTAAAACTAAAGGTGATAGACACTTTTCAACGCCCTGAGCATACAGAAGGATTGGTATCATCGGAAAAATATGATTATGTTATGGATTGCATTGATTCTGTTACACCAAAGGTTTTTTTGATAAAAACATGTATTGAAAAAGGTCAACGATTGATTTCTAGTATGGGTGCCGGAGGCAAAATGGATGCATCGTCGGTTATGGTGGCGGACATCGCAGAGACTTTTAACGACCCTTTCGCAAGGTTGGTTAGAAAAAGATTACATAAGTATGGCATATATAAGGGCTTCAAATCTGTGTTCAATACAGAATTGGTGCACAGGGACTCGCTTAAGCTCACTGATGGTAGTAATTTCAAAAGGTCGTTTTATGGCACAATTTCCTATATGCCGGCCCTTTTTGGTTTGAGAATGGCAGCGGAAGTGATAGAAGACTTGATTTGATTTTTTGAGAATTCAAATCGCGGACATATATTTGGAAACATGATTATGAAAAAAGCACTCTTAACATTATCGGCTGCGGCTTTATTGTTTATTACAGGATGTGATCCTGGTTCAAAGTCAAATAGCAATGCTATTGACATCAGCGGAAAGACAAAACAGGAAGTATTTATGCTTCATTCGTGGGAGTTGAGCTCTTGGTTAGATAGTTCATCTCAGGATCAAATTGAGAATATTGAAGCTTGTGCGAAAGATGATTTTTATACATTTAACAGCACATCGCAAGTCCAAGTAAACCGCAATACGATTAAATGTACTGCCGGAGAAGCGAATGATGTATTTCCTTGGAGTATGACCGACCCCAATTCAACTAAGGTTACAATGTTTACTTACACTTGGGACATTGCCTCAATGACGGGTGAGCAGGTTGTTTTACGTCGTAAATACTTATTCAATATCGGAGGAACTACAGTGGATATGTTCTCTAAGGTGGTAATGAAAAAGCACTAATGAATTGATTTAACACCGTCTTTGGCGAGTTCCAAAGCTGGGTTTATTGAAAGAGCGGTTTTGTACGAAAGCAAAGCCGCTTTTTTGTTGCCCAATTTTTCTTGATTGTATCCAATTAAACAATGTGCATTGGCATTATTCTCATTTAAATCAAGGGTTTTATTGCACCAATCGATGGATTCTTCGTAGTTATCAAAAAGAGACTGAATAACAGCAATGTTGTAATGCGCTAAGATGTGATTGGGGTTTACTTTGATTGCCCTATCGTAATATTCGATGGCTACAGCGTATTTTTCTTTTTGCTGCATCACCAATGCATAAGTATAAAGCGCCTCATCATTAAACTCATTCATTCTAACCGCTTTTGATGCCCATTGCTCTGTCATTGGATCATGGCTTTGATATAAGAACAGTGTCTTTTGCATCACGGCATTAAAATTCTCCGGATTTTTCAGAAGGGCATTTTCGATAACTTTCTGGGCAGAAGAGGTATCTTTTTGCTCTTTGAAAGCGATCGACATCAAAACATAGGCGTTATCAGAGAAATCTGTTTGGTCTGTTAATGGTTTCAGCAAGTCGATGGATTTATCATATTCCTGCCTTGCCAAATAGTATTTAGCCAACAAAAACGACGCTTCCGGATAGTCGGATTTGATTTTTATGGCTTGAATTAAATGCTCTTTGGTTTTGTTTGAGTTTGTAGAATCCATTGAGATCAATGATTCTGCACATTTGTAGTGATACAAGGATTGATTTGGATTGATTGAGATTGCTGTTTCAAAATCTAAGACCGCATCATTGTATTTTTTTTCAAAATAGAATGTATTAGCACGTTTGTAATACAATTCAGCATCATTTGGATGGCTGTTGATTTTCAACGAAATAGCTCGAATTTCTTCCGAAAAAGTTGTGTCAGTTTCACTAATGAATCGGCCGGAATTTCGGTTGCTGTTACAAGAAAGAACAGCGATTAGAACGATTGATAAAACAATCTGCTTCATTTGTGCTCGGGACGGGAATCGAACCCGTACTCTCATTACTGAAAACAGGATTTTAAGTCCTGCGCGTCTACCTATTCCGCCACCCGAGCTGGGGTGCAAAGATAGAAAATTACCGACAATTATTTAACAATTTCGTGAATAGAAAAGTTGATGATTTGTAATGCCTCATCAATTTGGTTGGCATTTATCGTTAAAGGAGGTGCAAATCGAATGGTGTGCGTATGTGTTTGTTTTGCCAGTAATCCATTTGATTTCAAAACGATACATACATCATATGCGGTTTTTCCATTGCCAAACGGTTTAATATCGATCGCATTTAGTAAGCCTTTTCCTCTTACGGTCTTTACGATGGGAGAATTAATTTCTTTGAGTCCTTTTCTAAAACGATCACCCATTTCCGATGCATTTTGTGGCAAAGATTCTTCCACAAGAACTTCCAAAGCGGCTTTAGCGACAGCACAGGCTAGCGGATTTCCACCAAAAGTGGAGCCATGTTGACCTGGGTGCAATACGCCCATGATCTCATTTGAGGCCAAAACGGCACTTACGGGAAAAACTCCACCGCCTAAGGCCTTACCCAAGATTAAAATATCGGGCTTCACATTTGCGTGATCACAACAAAGCATAGCTCCGGTCCTACCCAATCCCGTTTGCACTTCATCTGCTATCCAAAGCACATTGTATTTGGTACAGAGCATTCTAACTTGTTTTAAGTAGTCCTCGCTCGGCATAATCACCCCGGCCTCTCCCTGAATGGGTTCTACCATAAATGCGGCGACATTGGTGTCTTGGAATGCGGCTTCTAAAGACATTATATTATTGTATTCTACAATTTCAAATCCTGGAACGAAAGGTCCAAAATCTGAATAGCTATCCGCATCTTGTGATGTTGAAATGGCGGCGATGGTTCTTCCCCAAAAATTCCCTGATGCAAAAATTACTTTGGCTTGATTTGTTGGAATACCCTTTACCGTATAACCCCACTTTCTCGCCAGCTTAACGGCAGTTTCCCCCCCTTCAACGCCTGTATTCATTGGTAATACGCGATCATAACCCAAGAGATTTGTAATGTATTGTTCAAAAGGTCCGAGCTGGTCGTTATGAAAAGCCCTACTTGTAAGAGTTAATTTATTGCTTTGGACATTTAGGGCTTCGATGATTTTGGGATGACAATGTCCTTGATTGACAGCGGAATAGGCCGACAAGAAATCGAAGTACCGATTATTATCTACATCCCAAACGAAGATGCCTTCACCTCTATTCAGTACTACTGGTAATGGATGATAATTGTGTGCTCCGTATTTATCCTCAAGGGCAATGAAATCAGCGCTTTTATCGGTTCCCATATTACGAAGGTAGGTAAGAAAAATGATTTGTCTTTGCTATAAAACAATTGTATATTCGGATGTTTGTGAGGTCTAGGGTGTTAACATATAAGCGACAATTAAAGTCTTGTTTGGTCAAGATTTTATTCAGTATGGTGGTTTTTATTTTCTCTCAGAGCTCAGGTTATTCCAAGTCTCATTCGATTGAATTGAGTTATGGTCGAATTCATTTAAACTTTATCTCATATGATTCCTCTGTTTATCGCAATAAACCTTTTGTTGATTCCATTTTCAGAATTGCCGAGATAAATTTTCAAGACTTGGAGGTTTTGCTAGGATATAAGTCCGGATTGCAATATACAGCTACCATTTACAGCGACATAAATGACTATCATAGTGCCCTAAAGCAAAATTCTGCTTGGCTTGAGAGAATTTCTGGAACAGTCCAATATTCTCAAGAATATAATTATCCGATTTATGTGAATTCATCTTTTGAGCAAATAAAATCACAGTTTGTTTATACCCTCTCACATTTTATTTTCCATGAATTTTTATTGGGTATCAGTGTGCGTCAAAAACTAAGTCAAACCGGCTTTCATACAATGCCCAATTGGTTTTTGCAAGGCCTAGAATCCCATTTGGCCGCCGGTTGGAATTCGAATTCCGCAGATGAATATTCATTTTATGAAAGCAAAGGTGGTTTCAAGTCTCCAAACCAGATTGTTCCAATGGGAGCTCAAGTATACGGGAATAAGATTTGGCGTGAGTTATTCCAAACCTACGGGAAATCAGTTGTTTCAACGATGATGTTCGTACTGAAATACACGGGAAATGCTGAGTCCGCCATTGAGTATGTAACGGGTAAACCATTTAATATTTGGAATAATGAGCGAATTGTGGAACAACAACATTCCTTGGAGACATCCACTACAACCGAAATTGATTTGCCTTTGAAGTATCGTACAATCCCAATTAGGAAGATCATAAAGCACAATGATAACCTAGTAATACATTGGTTTAGCCCAGGATTGGTTAAAATATCTCTATATAATTCCATATCGCAGAAAGTTGTTGATTTGGTGAATTATGAATACCCTGTATTATTTAATGAGGTAGACTTTCAACCGTTAAAATTGGTTGGATTCTTGAGCGATCAGAATTGTTTGCCCAATCCAGTCTATGCTGCAACTACACTAATCTCTATAGAGTTAATGCTAGATCACAAACGAACATTAGTGTTTATCGATAGTTTGGGGAAAATACTTCAATGGGTGGATTTGGGTAGGGAGAAAATATTTCCCATAAATTCTTCATTAACGATTGATTACAAGAGTAAACAGTCAGAAAATTATCATCAGAAAATTATCAACCTGACCCTTAATTACACTACGGTTGGACATCAAATGGGTGAGAATAATATGATTAAAACTAAGTTTTTTTTGGGTGAAGATTTTTCAACTACGTTCCACAAAACAGGTATTACATTAAAAGAGTTTCTGAATCAAGGATTTGCTCATTTTTATTACGTTCATCGTCCATCGAGTGTGAATGACCCAATTACATCAAAAGTAGTGACCGTCGAAAAATTGCTAACGGAACGCCTCGATTTTGCAAATGAGCCGAAAGATTCAATTTATTACGCAATTGACCTTCAAAAAATCGAAAAAGATCATTGGGTAATGTTGTTTAATCAATTGGATGGCGCGGTTACAAAGACACTTCGGGCTGATACTTTGTTTGAAAAACCTATCGTTCGTGGATTAGTTATTGAAGGACAAGGCCAATTAAGTTATGTCCAAAGCGAGGGCGAGGTTTGGCGATTGAGATTTTATCATTTCAAGGACAATTCTGATTATCGTTGGCAATCGGAAGTGAAATACAGTTTTTATACTCAATCACGGGTGGCTGGAATGGATAACATTATTGAATCGAGCTTTGGCAGCTCGTTAACCTCTGTGCGTATCTTGGACCCTGCTAAGGAATCTTTGCGTGAATTAGAATTACTGGCCAAAAATGATGGTATTGGCAAACTTAATAAATTGGCATTGCCATTGAAAAGACTAATGAAATCTGAGGATATTGACACCACTATTAGCACTTGGGAATATTTGGTAGTATTTCCAAAACGGAATTGGCATTCAACACTCGAGAATGAAAAATTTAATCATTACAGCGGGAAATATGATAGTTCAGTCGCAAGAAATACTTTTTATTTAAGTCATGGCGGATTATTTTTTGGCAATGGTGATTATTCTCAATTATCGTATTTAAATGAGATTAGCCCCCATTTGCTTTACAATCAGCCACTTACTCCAGAAATGCGGTTTTATTTAATGGATAAAAATCACAGTTACCGCTTATCGTTTGGCGTCCTATCAAATATCGCCCTGAATCGATTGGGGCTGCGATTGAATCAATCATTTAATTGGGGACGATATCAAATAGATCAGCAATTGCTTCTGCGCAATCGAACATTTAATATAAATGAGATGGCACTGAAGAAAAACGCGACAAATTTTTTCAGTGTATTGATGCGAAGAAATTGGGTTTCAAATTTTACACTGTCGTCTGGAGTTCAAGTTACAGAAGATTCATATTTTGACAAAGTTGTTAATCCTGGATTTACATCATTCAAAAATAATAAATTTCAAACAGCGGGAATGGTTTTTGGCCTCGACTGGAATAACCGTCAGAAATCGGTGAGACGGGAATATTCATGGCACATTTTATTGAGTTCTACCATTAAAATCAACCGGATAAATACTGCCAAAATCATACCCAATAGAGTTTATGTCGATGGCAATAGCATGGGTAATTCATACTTGTATCATATCACCTTAAAGATTAATAAACAATTGGTTAGAGGTATTTACTTAAACTCTATAATGATGGCTAATAAATCTGCGGGGAATGTATTGACCTTATTTTGGGTAGGTGGATCTGAAGGTTGGATTTCTAAAGATATGTGGCAAACGGGTATCTCTTCAGAATATTCAAATAGTAAATATCTCTACCGCGCCAATGGCGGATTTGTTCGAGGTTTTTTCTTGGGTGATCGAATTGGTACAGGATCAATATCAATCCAAAATGAAATCCAATGGCAGCCAGTTAAGCAATTTGGGAAAAAAATCATCAAGCAGAATTTTTATGAGTCGCTCAGTTTTTATGGATTTTTAGATATCGGAACGGCTTTTATAGGTAATTCACCCGCCAATCCCGCCAATCCGTTTAATACTGTTTTAATTACTACGCCAAACTATTTGATGTCCGTGACTTCAAAACGCAATCCTTATTTGATTGGCACAGGTCTAGGAGTTAGTACAAATGTACTTCGAACGCCAATACGCTATGAATTGGCTTTTGGTTTAAAAGAAGGCAAATTGTTGCCTCCAATCCAACAAGTTTGTATGTCGTGGTTTTTTTAATTAAATACTAGCGAAATGATGTGTTTAAATAGCCAATTTGTGTTTATTTTGCAGATAATATATACACCATGAGTTTTTTCAGTTTTCTAACCCAAGAACTTGCCATCGATTTAGGCACAGCGAACACACTTATCATTCATAAAGACAAGGTGGTCGTTGATGAGCCTAGTATCATCGCAATTGAACGAAATACAGGCAATGTAATTGCCATTGGCAAAGATGCGATGCAGATGTTTGGCAAGGAAAATGAGGGAATTAAGACAATTCGACCTTTGAAGGATGGTGTTATTGCTGATTTCCAAGCGGCGGAGCACATGATTCGGGGGATGATTAAGATGATGAATCAGAAACAGCGTTGGATTTCACCTCAGCTGAAAATGGTTATCTGTATCCCATCTGGCATCACTGAAGTAGAGAAAAGAGCGGTAAAGGATAGTGCGGAGCGCAGTGGAGCTAAGGAAGTGTATTTGATTCACGAACCAATGGCAGCGGCAGTTGGAATTGGAATTGATGTAACCCAGCCTCAAGGCAATATGATTGTAGATATCGGTGGTGGTACCACTGAAATTGCAATTATTGCATTGGGAGGTATTGTTTGCGACGAGAGTATTCGCGTCGCAGGAGACGAATTCAACCTAGATATTTTGGAATACATGCGCAGAGAGCACAATTTATTGATTGGCGAGCGTACTGCGGAGAAAATTAAAATTCATATTGGTTCGGCGTTACAAGAATTGGATACCCCACCTGAGGATTATGCGGTGTTTGGTAGAGATTTAATGACAGGCATCCCAAAACAAATTATCGTTAGTTACAGTGAAATTGCCAGAGCACTTGATAAGAGTATCATGAAAGTGGAAGAAGCCGTTTTGCGTGCATTGGAACAATCACCCCCAGAATTGAGTGCAGATATTTTAACCAATGGTATTTGGTTAACAGGCGGAGGCGCTTTATTAAGGGGGCTGGATAAGCGCATTGCTGCCAAAACGAAATTAAAGGTTCATATTGCTGAAGACCCACTCCGTGCCGTTGTTCGTGGTACAGGTACTGCCTTAAAGAACATCGGTCGTTTCAAGTTTTTAATGACCGCCTAATTTTAGTCAATCATGTTGGTGATATTCCGTTGGATACGGAATCAAGCATACCCCCTACTCTATGTTTTACTGCTGTTAAGTGCGGTGACTCAGATTTTTAGGTATCATTTTTACCAGCATAGTATTTATTTTGGGCATGCTCTGGGCATTCATCGAAGTATGGATGAATGGCGATCTGGCATCACGAGTTATTTCAAATTGCGGACAACCAACGAGCAGTTATTAGGCGAGAATAGTATGCTTCGGAATCAATTGAATTGGAATCTGACGAGCAACTCCCCCAAAGGAGCGATTACTTACACTGATACTTTTACCAAAAGCCTAATAAAGTATGAATATATTCATGCCCGTGTTATTCGAAATTCCGTAAACGAGCAGAATAATTTCATTATTTTGGATCGTGGGTACAAGGATGGAATCAAAAAGCACATGTCAGTTATTTGCCCAATGGGGATTGTTGGCGTTGTGGTAGAATCCGCCGCTCATTACTCCTTGGTTATGTCAGTCCTTAATTCGAAATTCGAAATCACCCCTTATTTCTATAATCTCAAAATTAGTCAAGGTGTAATTTCGTGGAACGGAGAGGATCCCAACTTTGTGGAACTAGAAGAGGTAAATCGATTTGTGAAATTGAAAAATGGCATGAAACTCTATACCAGTAATTATTCTCTTCTATTTCCTGCTGGAATTCCCATTGGTACCATTGCAAAATCAGAATCGAATTTAAAATCCAACTTTTATAGTATCAAAGTGAAATTGGCTACGGATTTTAGTCAATTAGACGTAGTTACAGTGGTGAAAAATATTCATCAAAATGAATTGGACGTACTGAATTCAATCATACCGACAGAAGAAGGAGGCACAAATGATTGAGGTAGTGAGATATATTTTGGGCGGGTTGTTTTTTGCCCTCATTCAGACGCTTATTTTCAAGGAGGTAAACATTGCTTGGTGGATTAAGCCGATGCCTTACGTTTATTTGATGTTAATCCTCCCCCTTTCCACCAATCGATTTGGGGTGCTGATCGGAGCATTTTTCTTTGGTTTAACCATCGATGCCTTTGGCGGAAGTTTGGGTATGCATACAGCGGCATGTGTAACGACGGTATTTGTAAAAAACTACATCGATTTATATTTTCTGGATGAAAACTCCATGCAATTACAGGGCATGAGATATATGCAAATCGATTATAAAGGGTGGCAGTGGTATGGGATTTACTCCTTTTCCATCCTCTTTATACATCATTTGGTGTTTTTCATATTTGATTATTTCAGTTGGTCAGCATTGTTTACAATCCTTTTTGTCTCCGTTTGTAGCGCCATCGCGTCATTGTTTTTTATCCAATTATTCCGTTTGCTCTTAGGGCATAAATAATCATTATGGAAAAAGGCAGTAAACGACAGGTTGTTTATATCGGATTGATTGTATTCGTATTTATCGTCTATTCTCTTAAATTGGCAAGTATTCAGTTGGGTGAGGTGCCTTACAAAAAGATGGCTATCAACAACGCTTTGAATAAAATTACACTATATCCTTCGCGAAGCAATATTTTTGATCGAAAAGGTAAATTGATGGTTTATAGTACACAGATGTACGATTTATCGTCGTTTCCCTATGAAATAATGAAACTAGATACTGGATTGCTATGTTCGATATTAGAGATTGATTTACCCACAGTTCGACATTTGATTTTGGATGCTAGGATCCGGGCCAAGAAGCGACAGAAGAATAATTCATTTAATAACAGCGCCCTTTTCTATGCCAATTTGAGTAACAAGCAATTCACTTTATTACGGGAAAATATTTATAGACTACCTGGTTTTTATATAGAATCTAGGACGGATCGACAGTTTGCAACGACATCAGCGCCGCATGCTTTAGGGTATTTGGGTGAGGCGGATGAGTCTTTGATTGAATTGGATGGATATAATCAGCCAGGTGATTTGGTTGGTATTACAGGTATAGAGCGTTTTTATGAAAAGCAAATTCGTGGAATTAAGGGTGTAAAAACAGTTTGGCAGGATCGCACTTATACGGAGCGCGGTGTTGTGAAAGATACCCAATTCAATTATCCGTCGACCGCAGGCCCTGATGTGATTAGCTCATTGGATTTTGACTTGCAGGAATATGGTCGTTTGTTGTTGAATGGCAAAAAAGGGAGTATCGTAGCAATTGAACCCACTACAGGTGAGGTAATAGCATTTATCAACAATCCCGATTACGACCCCAATACGATGGTTGGTCGAGAGAGGGCGAAAACGTTTAAAGCGCTGTTGAGGGATGATCAAAAGCCTTTGTATAATCGAGCGGTGAAGGGTGTTTATCCTCCAGGGTCCACCTTTAAAACAGTGATGGCCTTGATCGCTATGCAAGAAGGTGTCCTAACCCCTGAAACTACACATGGTTGTGGTGGCGGTTATCGACTTGGAAGTATTCGCGTGGGGTGCCACGCTCACGGTGGTCCTCTGGATTTGCGCGGTTCAATTAGAATATCTTGCAATAGTTATTATTGTCAGGTTTTTAGAGACATTATCGATAATCCTAAATATGGTGATGTTAAAATAGGTTATGCTGCACTGGAAAAGCATTTGCGTTCGTTTGGCTTAGGTAGTCAGCTGAATATCGATTTATTAGGCGAATCAAGGGGTAATATTCCTTCCGTGGCTCAATTAAATCGAAGACATGGTGATCGATGGAAAAGTAGTACAGTAATTTCCCTAAGTATCGGACAGGGCGAGATATTATTGACGCCCTTACAAATTTGTAATGTTGCCGTTATTATGGCCAACAGAGGATGGTATTACGCGCCTCACTTAGTAAAAAAAATCGATGGATTTAATGATACTTCATGGGATCGTAAGTATCGTATCAAGAAGTTTACTTCAATTAACCCAACCTACTTTGCTACTATTATCGATGGCATGAGCGATGTTACCAAACCAGGAGGTACAGCCAATGGTACTGGAATTAACGACATCGAAATTTGTGCTAAGACTGGCACCGCGCAGAATCCTCATGGTAAAGATCACTCTATTTACATGGCATTTGCACCCAAAGACAATCCCAAAATAGCCATCGCGGTGTTGGTTGAAAACGGTGGATTTGGCGCAACTTGGGCTGCACCGATTGCAAACTTGATGATAGAAAAATATCTAAAGCCCGGCGCAGAAACTTCCAAACCCGCAATGGAAGAACGCATCAAAACCAGTGTAATCAAATAGTGAACCGTGAAATACTCGCCACTAAATAACAATACTCAGGAGAAAATCGACGGGTTATCGATCTTTCTGTTTATAGTTTTGGTTATTATTGGTTTTTTGAGCATCAGCTCGGCGACATCAGACGTCAATCAAGAGTTTTATTCCCTATCTCCTATCGCAATTAAGCAATTGATTTGGATTGGCGGATCCGTAGTAATCATTTTTACGATTCTCTATTCTAATGTCGTGGTGATTGATTATTTCACCTACGGATTCTATGCTTTAGCTATTTTACTGAATATTGCGGTTTTGTTTCTAGGTCGAGAAGTTTCAGGTGCAAAGTCTTGGTTTGGATTTGGCGGAATTGGTATTCAACCAAGCGAGTTTGCAAAAGTCGCTACAGCTATGGCACTGGCGAAATATTTAGGAACCTATGGTATTCGTTTCCAAGGAGCCAGAAACATCGCAATTTGCTTGTTTATTTTCCTCCTCCCTATGGCGATTATTCTGATTCAGAACGATACGGGTAGCGCCTTGGTATTTTTGTCGTTTTTCCTAGTTTTATACAGAGAAGGTTTACCTGGATTCATATTAATATCAGCAGTATGGTTGATGTTTCTAGCCATTTGCAGAATTGTAAGTGAAGCTACTGGAATATCGAGTTATTACGGATACGGACTGCTTTTAGGTATCGGAAGCATTATGGTGTTTTTTGCCCGTAAGGATAAAGGTATTAGTACACTGATTACAGTTATTGCCGTGGTGTCTGCGGCTTTTTATACGATCGTAGGAACCGTATATTCAAGTATTCTTCAACCCTATCAAAGAGATCGCATTGAATTGGTTCTTGGATTAAAATCAGATGACCGTGGCTTGGGCTTCAATTTACGTCAATCTAAGATTGCCATCGGCGCTGGAGAATTGTGGGGACGTGGCTACTTAAAAGGAACCCAAACGAAAATGGGATTCGTCCCTGAACAACATACAGATTTTATTTTCGACACAATCGGAGAAGAATGGGGATTTGTGGGCGCAACCGTATTTCTTCTGATATTCTGTGGCTTGCTTACGAGAATTGTGAATTTAGCGGAGCGACAATCGACCACATTTGGAAGGGTTTTGGGCTATTCGCTGGCATGTGTCTTGTTCTTCCACCTTTCGATAAATATCGGCATGACAATCGGTTTGGTCCCAACAATTGGTATCCCTCTCCCATTTATTTCATTTGGAGGAAGTAGTTTGTGGGCCTTTACCTTGTTTTTATTTACCTTTTTGAGGGTAGATCAGGTAAGAAAGTAAATCGATAAATCATTAATATTGTAGGAATAAATTATGAATAAGTTTCACTGGTGTGGCTTTTCGCTATTGGGTTTCATGGCGATGTCTATGATGGTTTCCTGTGGGAAATCTTCAGATGAAAATGTAGATAAGCTTTTCGAAAAAATGGAATCTGATGTCACAGGCATTGATTTCGTGAATACGGTGCCTGAAAACGACACGTTGAATCAGTTTATTTACCATTACTTATATAATGGTAGCGGCGTTGCCATTGGCGATATCAATAACGATGGTCTAAACGACTTGTATTTTACTGGGAATGAACAATCATCTCGCTTGTATTTAAACAAAGGAGATTTCAAGTTTGAAGACATCACAGAGAAAAGTGGTACCGGCACAAAGCAATGGATTAGCGGTGTCACGATGGTGGATGTCAACAATGATGGCTGGCTAGATATTTACGCTTGCTCATCGGGGCCATTAAAAGGCAAAGACTCGAAACGAAATCGACTGTTTTTGAATCAAAAAAATGAGACTTTTAAAGAGGTAAGTGCCCAATGGGGTGTGGATGATGCAGGAAATGCAACGTGTGCCACTTTCTTTGATTATGATAACGATGGGGATTTAGATTTTTACTTAGGTAATCATGCCGATCAGTTCTTTTCCAATATCAATACGCCATTCACGCGTACTTTGAACATGACGGAATCAAGTCAGCAGCATTTTTATCGCAACGACGGAAACAAATTTACCGATGTCTCAAATAAAGCAGGTGTGGTAACCATGGGTTATTGCTTGAGCGCAGCCGCGGCAGACTACAACAATGATGGCTTCATGGACTTGTATGTTTGTAATGATTATCATGTACCCGATTGCTATTATATGAACAATGGAGATGGGACTTTTACCGACAAGTTTGATGAGTTCTTTAAACATTCTAGCACCAATTCTATGGGCTCGGATGTGGCTGATGTTAATAATGATGGCTGGAGTGATTTGATCACCGTTGATATGCTTTCTGAAAGTCCTAGACGCTATATGAGCCTGATGGGACCAAAGGATTATGATTATACAATGGTCGGCATCAAAAACGGGTACAAGCACCAGTACATGAAAAACAACTTGCAAATGAATTTGGGTAATGGTCATTTTTCAGACCTCTCCTACTTATATGGAGTTGCTAAGTCTGATTGGAGTTGGAGTCCATTATTATCGGATTTCAACGATGATGGTTTCGTTGATCTGTTTATTTCTAATGGATATTACAGAGATGTAACCAATTTGGATTTCATTTTATATCAGTCACGATATGAACAACAGCAAAAACAGGGACTAAATCATGAGCAATTGCTAAAAAAACTGCCATTTGAAAAGATTCAGAACTTCTTTTTTCTCAACAACGCAGGTCAAGGTTTTACCAATCGAGCTTCTGATGTAGGATTAGACGATTTAAGTTCTAGTACGGGTTCTGCCATCGGCGATCTAGATGGCGATGGTCGCTTTGATCTAGTTGTATGTAACCAAGGCGAAAAACCCTTCATCTATAAGAATGTGAATACAAGTAACAATTATTTGAATGTCCGATGCCGAGGTGAAAAAAATCAAAACCATTTTGGGGTTGGCTGTCAACTAATTGTTGAGGATAGCGCGGGCAAAATCCGCAAATTCGAAATCCAACCCAGCAAAGGGTACCAAAGTTCATCGGAACACATGGTACATATCGGAATGGGCAATCAATCTTCATTGCAAAAACTTACCATTGTTTGGCCCAATGGTAGCTCTCAAGTCTTAACAGATATCAAAGCGAATCAAACGTTGACAGTAAAATCAACTGATGCCACAAGTAAGTTTAATTGGGTAAATTATAGTAATCACGACAAATCACTCTATTTCAGAGATAATGCGAGTGATTGGAGTTTCAATTTCGTTCATAAAGAACAAGAAAACCCTGATTTCAAGCGTGAACCCCTACTACCTCATAGGTATACAACCTTGGGTCCTGGAATGGCTTCTGCTGATGTTAATGGCGATGGCACAATAGATGTTTTTATTGGCGCTGCAAGAGAGAGCAGTGGATCCACCTTGATGCTGCAAGAAAATTCAGCGGGTGGCAAGTTGAGTCATGCAAAATCTCAGCCATGGAGGGCGTTAAATGTAGATGTGATGGGTGCTGTGTTTTTTGATGCCGATGGCGACAATGACCAGGATTTGTATGTTGCAGTGGGTGGATCTGAGTTCAGTTGGCCATCGAATAAATATGAACATAAACTATACAC
>Ga0114969_10002325_pt1 | contig 15664 bp, 23 predicted proteins | sample M_130807_MF_Meta_FD_87316 | JGI IMG/M metagenome (GOLD analysis project Ga0114969, IMG submission 87316) | Freshwater microbial communities from Lake Montjoie, Canada to study carbon cycling - M_130807_MF_MetaG | ecosystem: Environmental > Aquatic > Freshwater > Lake | place: Lake Montjoie...
TACAGTGAAGATGAAGAATGGGAATTAATGTCTTGGAGTCTTGATTTAGAACCTCGTGATGTTATTGCTGATGATTGGGACATTGATTATTGGGATACAGACCATATTGTTGACTCTAACAAAAAGGTAGATGAAGAATGACTGGATTAGAAGCTTTATCCCTGTTAAAAGATGGCAAAACATTAAGAAGAGATTCCTGGGAACCTCACGAAAAATGTAAAGCTTTAGATTTTTTTGGTCAATGGGTTATACATACAGTGATAGAACATAAAGATAAAATTTCAGATAAAGAATTAGACTCCATATTTCATAACACTTTTTCACTTTCCGAAGGTAATTTTGATGATTTTTTTGGGTTATTTGATACAATAGATGCTGGTGAGTTTCTACACGACGATTGGGTAATTGTAGAATAACCGCTCGTAAATCGCACGTAACCGCTCGTAAATCGCACGTAACCGCTCGTAAATCGCACGTAACCGCTCGTAAATCGCACGTATTTTTTAGTGTTATATAATGAAAGTAGATTCCAATGACTGAAGAAACACATAATTTTTTAATATCTAAGCTTGACGATCTTTTAAATCGCATCTCAAATCCGTATCTATCTGAATTATGCGATAGATTTGTTGGGCAAAATGGAAAGTATAGAAAAGAATTTTTAATAGCCCCAGCAGCTAAAAGTATGCATCATGGATATCCAGGTGGTCTTTTAGAACATTCTCTTGAAGTGGCTGAATTCTGTCTTGCAGATTATGAATTACTTAAAAATTACAGATATGATTGTCTTAACATTGATGTAATGTTAGCTGCTTCTTTACTTCATGATATCGCAAAAATAAAAGAATATGAAATTGTAGAAGAAGTGGATGGAAAAACTTATTATGCATTTACTGAAACAGGTAAAATGATTGGGCATCTTTGTTTATCTGCAATGTGGGTCTATTCTGAAATGGATAATATTCATAACTTTCCTTATGATTTAAAAGAAAAACTAAGCCATATTATACTTTCTCATCATGGAAGGGCAGAATGGGGTACTGCTATATTGCCAAAAACAAAAGAAGCTGAGTTTTTTCATATGGCAGATCATAGAAGCGCAACAATTGCAAAAGGTTATTAATTATGGAAAAAATTACTATACAAACAATTGACTGTTATCGTCATGATTATTGGAAAGTTGATCTTGAGCTCATCAGTGATTTAAATATTATTGATGTAATAAGTGATTTTTCATATCTTGGAACTGGCCAAACACCTTTGAATGAAGAAGGTTATGCCTATCTTGAAATTGATTCTGACTGTAGCATTTTTGATAAAGCAATGAAGTTCTATGGTAAAGAATACTCACTTGATTTTGAAACTTTACAAGAAGAGTATGATGATACATATGAGGATTACCGTGTTTGGTTAGAAGAATTGGAACCTTGGAACACTGACACTCTTGAAGATAAGGGTTTTATGTGGGATACTATTCCAGGAGATTTAGCTGTAGCATTAGATGATTCTGATGAAGAAGAGGAAGATTAAATAATTATGTTTGATATAAATTTTGATTTATTTTATGAACTAAAACAAGGTTCTGTTGTTTCAAATACTTACGAAAGTGTTGTTAAATATTTTCGAATTAAAAATGGCAAATTAGAAGTTAAAACTGTCATCGATAATCAATCTCAAAATGTTTAGCGCAATTTTGATATATTCACTTTCCCCGTAAATGGAAAGTTTAAGATTGAAGATCGGTTCGATAGATTTTAATTATGGATGAAGAAAAAAAACAACGATTAGAAGCTACTGGATTCAAAGTAGGTTCTGTTGCTGAATTTCTTGATCTTACACTTGAAGAACAATCCTTAGTTGAAAATGTAATAATTCGACATGGCAAGCCTATTGGAATTTGTGATTGCAAAGGAAAAGGCAAAGAATCATGTATGGGTAATGGATGGATTAGAGATGGAGAAGGATACCAAAAATGTCCTTATTTCATAGAATACGAGTTATAAAATGAACAGAAAATCTTTTTTATTTTCAGTGTTAGGAGTTTTTACAATTCCTGCTCCAGATAAACCAACCAAACTCGATATGAAAGATAAACATAATTTTAATATTTATCTTCATGAATTAGCTCATAAAATAAATCAGATTAATACAAATGAACCTTTCCAACGTAATCAATAAATTTACCAAAGAAAATGCAGTGATAAAAAGAAATAGATTTCAATATCAAATAGTTGAAATTAATGACGGTCAAAATAAAAAGATTGTCCTTATCACTGCTTTTTTGAATGATAATCGTATTGAAAAATTTTGGCAAGAATATAATGAAGCTATTTTCACAATAGATGATACAATAGCCACAGATTGGGAATTTGTTGAAACCTAAAATCGACATGGAACAGATTAAAAAACTGCTCCAAATTATTTATGATAGCAGAAAAAAATGATTGATCTTAATTTCCTCGCTCTTGACCTTGAAATGAATACACTTGAAGGAACACATGAACCTGGAAAAATCATACAAGTGGGAATAGCAATAGGCAACCTTGAATCTTACAATAGAAAAGAAAAATTCATTGAAAAATCTTGGTATGTAGATCCTTATGAAGCTATCTATCCCAGAATAACAGAACTTACTGGTATCACTACCTATAATGTTGCAAATGAATCAACCCCTCTTGACACAATACAAGATGAAATTTATGATTTGATGCAACAATATAAATGTTTTGCTAATCCAGTGGTTTGGGGTGGCGGTGATGCTAACTTGTTCAAAAAAGAAGCCAAAGAGAAATTTGGATATTGTAAACTTTTTGGACATAGAGAAATAGATTTAAAAACTATATATTCATTCTTTCAATTGGTCAAGAATGAAAAACTAAATAGCTCACTTAAATCTACTCTCAACTCTTACAAACTTAATTTCGAAGGCACACAGCACAGAGCAGTTGATGATGCCAGAAATACTTTGAGTTTGTTTTTTGCTATGATATTGAAGCAAAAAACAATATATAATCTAATCAATGAGGCAAGCAATCTAAAATGAAAAATAAGGGCAAAAATCAAGCTGAAAAAAGCAAACCAAGTGTCACATGTTTTAGTGTTGCTGAAGAATGTTATAGCAACGATCCTCTTAAGCTCGAAAAATATAAAAAACAAAAAGAAGAACAGGGATTTGATGACACAGAAACATGGCATCTTGATAAATCATTTGCTTTATTTTTACTCCCAAGATTAAAAAGATTCATTGAAGTTAATAATGGTTTTCCTGTTGGCGAAACTTATGAATCTTATATCGAAAAACTAAACTCTATCGTTAAAGCTTTTGAAGAATATTATCTTAATGATAATGCTGAAAATTCATTGGAATTAGAAAAAGAAAGACTAAAAAATGCACAACAATCAGTGGAACTTTTATCTAAACTTTGGTTCTGTCTCTGGTGGTAATATGACATTTGAAGAAGTTTATCCTATTATTCTTTCTGGTCGCACAGTCAAAAGAACACTAAAAAGAAATAGAGTGTATAGTGTTTGGTACTTTAAATTAATTGATGGAAAAGTACAAGTCAAACTTCCATTCATTTCTGACTGGGAAGATTATTATTTTGATAAAGAAGATTTTACATCTGATAATTGGCAAGAACTATCTGAATATGAAAAAAATGAACTTGCTGGTTTTGCACTCGAAGTATATCCATGACCTTAGATGATGCAGAACAAAATAAAATATATCAAATTGTTTCAATTTGTGGCAATGCAAGACAAAGACTGTCTGAACTTGGATTCAACCCAGGATGCAAAATAAGAGTGGTAAATAAGCACCACAATGGATTACTTGTGATAAACTGTAGAGAAGGCCAAATAGCGCTTAGAAAAGAAGAAGCCGAGTGCATTCAGATTGAGGAATTAGATGTTTGAAGATAAAAAATCTGTAAAATAATCTTATGACATGGGAAGAAATTAAACAGCGAAAAGAAGATTCAATTCGAGAAAGCACAAATAATCCAATGGTGAAAAATCCTAATCCATATGACAAGAATGGAAAAACTTATAAATCATTTTCTGATTATTTAAAATCTGATGAATATAAAGAATTTTTAAAAGCAGAAGAAGAATCACAAGAACTATACACACAAAAAGCTAAAGAATATTTTGAATCTTTTGAAATAGATAATCAGCTTTTATTATTCTTCCATATCACAAATCAAATATTTGAACACTATTTTCATGGTAGTGGTTCTTATAGAAGCTTGTTATATGATAAATTTAAATTTGGCCCTGAAGCTTATAGTTTAGGTTGCTCAAGTGGTATGTTCAATGTTCATAATGCAATCTCTACACCTGATGAAACAGAAGAGAGATTTCAAAAGTTTATAAAACATATGAACCTTGATCTAACAAAAGAAGAACTAATATCTGCCTTTAATTATTTCAATCATGGCTTTGACAATTCATCTCAATTAAAAAGTTTTATTTCAGGTCAACAGAAATTTAATTTTGATAAAGAATAAATTTAGCCAAAAAATAAAATATTATTATTGCAGCTAAAATTGTAAATAAAGCTAATAAACAAATTGTAATCTCAATGGCTGATAGCTTCATTGTTTTCCCCTAAACAATAAAGAAAAAACCCCTCATGAAGAGGGGTTTTGTTTTATACACTTGGTAATGGAACTCCTGAGCCTCTGTTTGAAGATTGAGGAGGTGGTGGAGCTTGTACACCTTTTGATACAGGCTTAGGAACATTAGGATTATATTTTAATCCTGTGTTATATTGATATTGAGCTTTGAGTTTAGCACTCATAACTTGATATGTACCATTTAAATAATTTTTGATTTGGTTAATTTGATTGGCATTTCTGGAATCCATGCTAAGTGATGATAAACTTGATTTAATTTTATTATTCATCATAGCATTCCATTGAGTATCAAATTCTTCAATAGTTTTTGCACCCTTAATAGAATTATTAACAATAGCATCTATGTTGTTTTTTATTTCAGGATTCATGCTTTTAGATAATCTGTATCTGTCGGCTTGACCTTTCCAAGCAATTTTCATGGCATCATCATATTGACTGAAAAAACTATTTAAAATTCCATTATATAAATTTGTTGCTTCCTGAGTTTTTCCAGCATCAACTAAAGATTTATATTGATTCAAATCATCATTGTAAACTTTTCGTTTCCCTTCTGTTGTGGAAAAATCTTTTGCAACTCTGATCATTACTTTGGAAATAATATTAGCTTCTTTATATAAACCAATATTGTCTAAATTATCAGCAACGGTTTTAAGTTCAATTATTAAATTTTTATTCATAATTAATCATCTAATGGATCGTAACCATCATCTCCAAAATCATTACGATGTTCTCTCAATCCAACTTCGTATTCTTCGGCAGATTCAGGTAATGTCATCTCATCTTTCAACCAAGACTCCATGATATATAAATCATCACCAGCCTCTAAAGCATCTTCTAAATAAGTGCCAGATAAAGCTTCCATAAGTTTGCCATGAACCAAGTTACCTATTTCTTCATCACCTTCGGACATTGGATCTTTTTGATATTCCATTTTGTATCTTTTCATCAATGGATCATTTTCGAGAGCTGCTAATTCAGAATAATCGCCACCCATCATGCCACCATCTTCTTGACTTCTATCATAATCACGCTGAGTACGCATTTCATACTTGCTATACTCATCATTGAAATTCTGGGCCAATTTCACAGCTACACGGGTCAATTTATCAGCTTCGTTGTGTAAACCATTACTGTCTAACAAATTGGCTATTCTTACTATTTTTCCTAATGTTTTGTTCATAGCAACTCCTGAACGTTTTTTATTAATAATCTTAATCCTATATCGCTTTTTCTTATTCCTGCCAAAAGCATATTCAGCAATTTCTTTTTTCTTTTTTTCTATCTTTTGTAATATATCTGATTTTACAATTTCTGGATCTTCGCCAGCTCTAATTCTTCTATCGTAAATCGAGATATCAACAGGCTTAAATCCAAGACTAATCAATTCTTGACGATATGAATAATCAATTGTACTTTTTTTACTTGATGAAATTTGTTCCATTACAGATTGAGCATCTTGACCTTCCATCACTAAATCATAAAATTTAGATAGTTCATTATTGTTAAAACCCATTAATGATAATTGATTACCATATTGAGATCTTAAATTTCTTCTCTTTAATCTGTCAAGAATAATTCTTAACGCTTCCTCTTCTGATACACCTTTCTTAATTAAAGTTCTAAAGTTATTGCTATCTTCAATTTTCAAACCTGGTGCATTTGATAATTCTTCCGGAATAGAAAGTAATTTTTCATCTTGATATCTTGGAGCTCTTGGAGGCTTTGGTATACCTTGATTTCTTTCAAGTCTTTTTTGTTCTTTAAGCTCTTTTTGTTTTTCAAGCTCAGATTCTAAACCTTCAACTTCCTGACTTAATTTATATACATTTTTACTTTGAATCATTCCAAAATTAATACCATTAGAAAAATCAATTGGATTATCAGATATTTTTTCAAATGATCTCTTTACAAACTCATAACCTCTTGATAAATCAGTGTCGTAATTAAATGCTTTTACAAAATCTTCTTCTTGATCAAATAAACTTTTTTCAAACAATATAACTAATTTAGATAAAGCAATTAATTTATCTTTAATTAATTTCAACTTTACTTCTTCTGGAATGCTTTTATATATATCAGATTTAATTGCAGTGATATGATCACTAACAATTCTATCTGAATAAATTTGAATTTCTTGCTCAACATCTTTTGGATCTTGATTAGGAACATATACAAAACTATTTAAATCAGGATGACTTGGCACTTCATTTGCATAGTAATTTATGTTGGATTTAAGATTATTAAATAATAGTTTTATATGCTTGTTGTCCAGATATCTACTTACATAAATTACTGGTATATTTAAATCATGACAATAAGATAATTTTATTCTGTCACGCTTTAATAAATCGAGCCAATCCTCATAAGATGCTGTTTTGTGAAATCTAACAAATTGATAATGCTGTTGACCCTGACATTCAACAACTAAAATAATCTTTCCATCTTTTAAGAAAACACCATCTAATAAAACCCAACCAATTAAATTACTTCCAGGCATTTGATATCTAACAAGCTGCTGACGTTTAAATGTAATTCCATCTTGCTTGAAACTTGCAAACTCCTGATTCAATAAATACTCCATATTGAATCTGAATTTTACACCAGCTAATTTTTCAATAGCTTGATTTGCTAACTCTTGCTTGTTCTGTTCAATAAATTGCATAGAATCAGCATCAGAGTTAATATCTGAAATAACTTTACCGTAATCTGCTTTGGATTCTGTATGACCTGATCTGTTAAAAATTTGCCTTACATTTGCTGGACTCTTATTAAAAATCTTTGCAAAATCTCTTTCCTTAAAACCACCTGATAAATAATCTCTGACCCTTTTTTGCTTTTGTAAATCGTCTAAATTTATATAATCGCCCAAATAAATCTTTATTTGATCATCAGAAGCATTTTCATCAAGTAATTTTTTAAGTTCATTTTGAGCTCTTGAAATTAAATTTATTACAAGCTGTTCATTGCCTGTGTATATGCATTCAGGACCAAGATAATTTACATACAACATGTTTGAAAATATTTTATCTTTTTCATCTTTAGATTTATTAGTAAAATCAAATTTTGAAAACGCATTTTTTATTTCACGCTCTGATATATTTAATACTTCTGCCCATTCTTTAAAAGTCAAACCTTCTTTATTAGCTTTTCTTCCACCAACTACTAAATTTGCATATTCTGCTTTGTATCTATCATCATCAGAAGAAAGGGTGTATCTAATATAAGCTTGAGAAGAAATTACATCTAAAGCTTTCTCACCCTTAAAAGCTGCATCCAATATGTCATTTATAACTGTCTGCTTTTGATCTTCAGGACTTAAATTTGTAAATTCTTCTCTTTTTAAATGAGCATACTGATTTATTTTGCCAGCCAAATTTAAAAATCCAATGTAGATGTTTCCTCTATTTGAAGCTTTGAAATATTGATCGCTTAAATCACCCTCACCTAAAATAAATTTATATCCACCATAATCGAATAATTTTGACCATTCAACTTGGGTAATACCAGATGCTCCTGAAAACTTCCTCAATATAGGATTTTCACCAGTGTATTTATATAACTTGACAGACTCACCAGTTCTTGATTTTCTTGAACTTGGATTTATAACATCAAATAAAATCGAAAACTTTTCAAAATCTTTAAAATTTCTTACATAAATATAACCATTAATGTTTAATGCAGCTGGTAAATCTAAAATATAACAACGCTGACTTTTATCTATCGTATGAACACTCACATTGGAATTGTCTGCATTACGAAATGTATTCTTAAAATCAATGATACTTTTTATATTGTTGTCAGATAAATATTTTCTAAATATAGGAACAATCTCTTTATTTGATTTAATTAGCTCATATAAATCAATACTTTTGCTTTTTAAATCAGAGATATAATTCGAGCTTTCAAATAATTTTGGTTGCTTTATACATGGACCATCTATAACAGTGCCATCTGATTTTATATTGTTATAACAAATCTGATTATATATGGAGCTTATTCTATACATTATATTTTCTTAGCTAAATAACTCATAAACTTATCTGATAAATTCCAATAACAATCTTCTTCCAACATCATAGCAACACGAATTAAACTACTACTAACAACTTTTCTACCAATTTCTTCCCTGGTCATTCTCATAGCTTCTTCAAAAGTATTGCCCTCTGTAAGATAATGACCTTCAAATACACTTTCCGCATATTTTGGATCTTCAGGAAATTCACTTTCGAAAATATCTCTTGCACGATACATTCTTATAGTTTTATTAGCATACTCAATAGCCTCACCTATAGACTTTCCAAAATCAAATACATTATGATAAACAGTGGAATACATCATTCGCAATTCTCTTGATGACAACTTATCAGAATACAAACTTTGAATTAATCTTTTTAACTTAACTTTTCTACCCTCATAATCAACAACAGGATTAGCCTCTATACCAGTGCCAGATTTAGAAACTGGCAAAACATTAGTTTCAAGACCAAAACCACCCTTACGCTTCCATTCCAATAATTCTCTCTTAGCATCTTCTAAATTAGGATATACATTAATAAATCTTGTAGCTAATTCAATTGGAATATTATTGACATTGCAAAACTCACGCAATTCTCCAACTTTTCTAATACGATCCAAAGCTGTACTAACTCTGTAACCCTGCATTCTGTATTTTTTAAATAATACTAAATTTCTCTCAGCATTTGAAGGATCCAAACTTTTTATAAAATCATAAAGATTGTGATCCTGAGATGTATCAAAATCACTCTGATGCTCATCTCTCTCAGAAACATTACTTGGAACACTTTCAATACTGCGCTCTTTCTTCTTAGCAAAATCTCTCTGCTTTCCAGTGACTCTACTTACTTCTTCCAATGTTTCTCTGTTAGTTAATCCAGATTGAGTTTTTTCACGCTTAAATAAATTCTGAACTTTCTTAAACTCCTCATCACTAACATTGCCAACAATGTCACGCAATTTAGAATCTATCAATTGTCTTACTTCTGGCTTTACTGTACTAACACGAGAATCTAAAATTTCATCCTCAGATAAACTTTTATTTTCTTTTTTTACTTTAGGACGAATTGATGATGGATCTTTTTTAAAAACACTCTTTTCCTCTACAATGGGTTTTTCCTTAACTGCTTTTGGCCCATCTTTGCCAGCTTTTTCAATATTATATTTCAATCGCTCTTTTGCATAATCTAAAGCAGCATCAGAATCCATACCCCGATTTGTCCCATATTGATAAAAAGCTCTCAATCTAACAGCCAAATATTTATCCTGAGGCAAACCCATACTAATAATCTCATCTAACCAACTTATAGAAGCAAAAATGTTTTTCATGATACAAATATTATTATAAATACAAACCCACATCAACCTGTAAAAATATATAATGGATAAAAAAATAACCCTAATCATCACAGGACAATTAAGGCTACAAGAAAACCAAAATACAATAGATAAAATTAATTACCACATTGATAAATTAAAACCACACAATACAATATTATTCCTATGGGACTCTGAATACCAAAAATATGAAAATGAAATAAAACAATTAAATTTACAATCTATAACACTTAATGATAACTTGCCCATATATTCCCAAGATGTTATAGACGATATGTTCCTATCACAAAACAAATTAAAACAAAAATCTCAAATTGATAAAAATGATACCAACTTTTATAACAATGTACTAAAACAACTTTACACAACACAATACATATTTCAAAATCTTAATTGCCATTCAGACATATACATAAAAACAAGATACGACAATATTTACCTAAACGATTTTGAAATAAATAATCTATCCAATTTCTATAACGAAAACATACCCATCATTTCTACACCTTTTGGAGGAGATCTTGATAAAATTGGACTTGGAGATTTACTTACAATAACAAATAATAAAGCTAATGATATATACAAAAATATATACGACATTTATCTGCAACAAATCAAAAATCAAAAAATCCCCATGTATTCAGAGTTAGCACTTAGATATATTTTCAAAAACTTACATCACTCAGATATATACCGATTTCATTTTCTCATGACAACAGAAAAATATTTTAAAAGAAATTTACTATACCACGCAGATAGAAATATTTTTCAAACACATGGATTCAATAATATAGGAGAAATAATAGGAAAAGATAATTTGCATTTGCCCGATTTTTCTATTGTATAAAATTAATATGAACTTTAATTTCAAACAAACAAAAGCACTCGTTATTACCGGACAAATAAGACTTGACAATAATCAAACACCAACAGAAATAATCAATTACCACATAGATTATTTCAAACCTGATTATACTTATTTATTTTTATGGGACTATGAATACGAACTATATGGAAAAGAAATAGAACAAATACCCAACACAGAAATCATAATAGGTAAATCTAATGAACAATCTATATCAGAATATGAAATGCAACACCTTATATTACAACTTAGAAAATATTTATTACCATCCATAAAAAGAAGAAAAGAACAATACGAAATACCTGATACAGCCAAAGCTATTACTGCTTATATGAAAAATCCCGAAATCAAACAACAAATTTTTTCACAAATCAATCTCAAACACCAAGCATATATTGTAACCAGATATGACATTGTTTATATCGAAAAAATTGAAAAAATACAAATCGAAGAAATATTTCAATTTTTAGATTCTGATAAAAAAACTATTGCAACACCATTAGGAGGAGATGCAGAAGGAATAGGACTTGGAGACCTTGTAATATTCGCAAACAAATCCGCTGCTAATGTTTTTAAGAATTATTATGATGAACTAATGAAAGATTGCATAAAACAAATAGCTCCATCTTTCCCAGAAGGCTTCCTAAGATACATGTTCGTTAATAAAAATAATTGCGATGTATTCCGATTCAACTTTCCATGCACCACCAAATCATGCGTTGAAAGAGATGGATACCTAATACACGCAAATCTTCCTCAATACAACATATTCAAAAACAATACGCCAATACCAATAGCAAAATATCCAAAATTCGAAACAAAAGAATACAATAATCCAATATTTGATTTACCTCTTATCAAAAACCCAGTAATGTAAATTATCTATAACAAGAATAATAATCTCATTCCACTTGATAACAATACCTTAGCCTGGTAATATAGACTTGTAACAGTTCAAAACCTATATTCCAGGCTAAAATTATACTCTTTATACTTACAATTCTAACTATAAAAACAAATATATATTCAGAGTGGAGAGTAGGTGGAGACTTTGTGGAGACTCAGTGGTAATCACAAACCTATATTATAGCTTTATTAATAGTTTTACCCTTAGATATTAAGATCTAATACCATAAAGATCTTTTCCTACATATAGACAATATAAAGAACTTAATAATCATACCATACCCATAAACACAAAAAAGACCCTGAAATAGCTTCAAGGTCTTTAAATTGTTTTATTTTCTACATAGAGAAAATAATAATAATTGGGACTTTACTAACTTTAATGTTTTCAAATTCATCGGGGCTTTTAAAAACCGACAAACAATTTCATTATTCAAATATAAAAATTAGTGGTAATTGATTATATTCTAAATACAAGAAAAAGTTTCCTGCAAAGAATTACACAAAATTCAAAAAAATAGAAGATGAACCATTTTATACACAAAATGAGATAGACAGAACACTACACACAGGCTCATCTTCCACCAAATATTATACAAGAAATTATTGAACCTATATTTTGAGTATTGTAATTTCTCTTAAGGAGAAATTAAATAGTTCAAAATAGGTTCAGCTTTTATAACAAAGATAGGGGGAGAATTTCGAGCCTATGAATATTCACGGTTATAGTATTTCGAGGGTTAATGGTCCTGGGAAAAGATTTACATTGTGGACTCAGGGATGTTTTAAGAAGTGTAAAAATTGTTTTAATCCTGAGACATGGAATTATAGTCCCAATAAGATTTTGTCACCATATCAAATTTTCGAGCTAATAAAAAATTATGACAGTTTAGATGGGATAACAATTACTGGTGGAGATCCTTTTGAGCAAGAGGATGATTTGATGTCTTTGTTATTTCTTTTGAGTGGTGAAAATTATAAAAAGGGAGTTATTGTTTTTTCAGGATATACGAAAGAGCAAATCGAGCAACATCCAATAAGGAAAAAATGTTTAGAGTATGTGGATGTTTTGATTGATGGTTTGTATGTTGATGAATTAAATATTGGAGTGGACTTAAGGGGCAGTTCTAATCAGCAGTTTTATTTTTTCTCTAATAAAATAAAAGAGGAAGAATTAAAGTTTGACCATGAGATTGAGATTTCGAGCTTTGATGATAACATTATAATCACTGGCTTTCCAAAAATTGACAGAAAATATTTAAAACAATTTGGAGTGAAAATTAATTGATTATAAATGAGCTTTTGAAATTAGATAAGAGGAAAACTAATATTGAGGAATTTTTTGCTTTATTACATGGGCAAAAAATTCATTCATCATTTCTTGTTTTTAATAATATGCCGATTGATTTTTCGAGGATTAGTTCTTTAGAGGCATGGCAAATTGAAAATGATAATGATTTTTATTTTGTGTTATATTTTTACTCTCAACCATTTATAATTTTCGAGGTGGATGTTGATTCTTTAGATATCAAGAATGTTACTTGTATAAATAGAGAAATATACCGGGATTCAATTATTTATTTATCTAACAATTTGGGTTTGAGAGGTGTGCCTTTTACAGATAGAAATTCGAGGATAACATGAAAAAGAAAACATTGTTGAAAGAAGTTTTGATTGATTATGTTCGTTTATATTATTTAGATGTACTAAATAATATAGAAAAGAAAAATGCTTTAAAAATTTTCGAAGCTTTATTAGATGAAGATATAGAAGTGAGTGATTTTATTCCGATTATGAGACAGATACAATTTGATTTAGATATGGCGGTAATGGCATGAGTGATTTTTTTAATATAGCTGGAATGATTGAATATATGAATCGACTTAAAGATTTTGTCGATAATACAATTTTATTGCGCAAAGAAAAACTTAATAATCTTTGTGAATGTTGTCAAGAAAAAGAAATAGAGGTAGAGTGGAGACCTGTTGATTTCTGCGATGAATTTTACGAAGACGATGTTAAAAAATATAAAATTAATATTAACTTCTTCTGTGAGAGTTGTTATAATATTTTGTTAGAGAGAGAAGAAATAGTCCCAGGAGAGTTTACCATATTCTACAAGGAAAAAAAAGAGGAGATCTAAATCTCCTCTTTTTTACATTTCGTTTTTGCTTTCTGATATAATGTCAAATGTTTGTTCTAATAAGTCTAATATTTGAGATTTTCGAGGTATTTCTGCAGTACGTACCTCTTCCATAAAATCTAGTAATTTGTTTTGTAAATTATATAATGTTTCAAAATCTGAATCATCTTGTTCTGGTTGTAAATTGTCTGTGTTAATTTGAGCTTCTCTTTTTAAAAGCATTTCGAGGGCAACAGAATTATAACCGATTTTTTTTAATATTTCGTGATTCATGATATTTTGGTTTTCTGTAAATAAAATAAAAAATCCTTCCTCGTTGTATAATTTATTTATGGATACAATTGATGATATAATTCCAGAGTTTAAAGATTTTGGAATTAAAAGGCCTGGAGCTGCAGTCACTCTTTTAAATAATGAAGATAATTTTTTTGATATTTGGATTGATCATTACAGCAAACATTATGATGCCAGGGATATATTTGTTTTAGATCATAACAGCACTGGGGAATTTGCTGAAAAATTATATCATGGCGCTAAGGAAGGACGATACAATGTAATTCCTGTTCATAATGATAAGTGGCATTTTAATATTTGGATGTGCACTACTGTAAGTTTATTTCAGTGGTTTTTATTACAATCTTACAAAACTGTTTTAGTTTGTGATTGTGATGAAATTGTTTTTACAGATCCAAAAAGTAAATACAGCAGCTTGAGAGAGTATTATGAAAATTTCGAGGGATATGGTGTTACTACAAATGGATACCATATTTTATGTGATCCTTTAAATGATTTGCCATTAGATATAAATCAAAAAATAATTAAACAAAAACAGAAATATATACACGATGACATGTTGTGTAAACCAATTTTATCTACAATGAGTCTTCAATATAATTTTGGTTTTCATTCAGCTAATAATATGTGTTTTGATATTGATAAAGATTTAATTTTATTTCACTTAAGAATGGTTGATCTTAATTGGAATTATTCTCGTGATTTAAAAAGAAATATTGAACAATGGAGTGAAATAGATATATACAATAAAATCGGCACTCATTCTCAACCATGTTCAAAAGAAGAAAGAATTAAATTATTACAAGATTATTTTGATCGTGGTGAATTAATTCCTGAAAGATTCCAAGATGTGTTCTAAAATATGATATCATTGCAGTATGAATTTATCATTATGCTGCATTTCAAATATGTTAGCTGAAGAAGGTCATAAGTTTCGTACTATGACCTTCAAGAGTTTTTCGAGCAAATCAAAGGAAGAATCATTAGAGAAGCTGTCTGGTATTGTAGCTAATAATTTTTCCGTGAGCGAAAAAATTATTAGACATTGTGCAGCTATTGGAATTAAGGGTTATAGAGTTTCGAGTGATCTTCTTCCTGTAATAAATCATCCAGAAATAAATGTTGCTTTAGAGGACCTACCTAATTTTGGTTTTATTAATTATGAAATTATTAAATTAAAAAAAGCAATAGAGGAAACAGGGATAAGAGTAAGTGCACATCCATCTGAGTATATATCTTTAACTTCCGAAGATGATAAAGTGATAAATAATTCTATTAAAGATCTTGAACAACATGCTGAGATTTTCGAGCGTTTAGGTTTAGAGAGATCACATTACAATCCTTTAAATATTCACATTAGAAAAGAAGGCGACCCAGATCAGCTTTGTAATATTTTCATGAAGAATTTCGAGCGTTTAAGTGTTGGTGTCAAGAGTCGTTTAGTGTTAGAGAATAATGACACTGGAA
>Ga0114969_10002335_pt1 | contig 15623 bp, 12 predicted proteins | sample M_130807_MF_Meta_FD_87316 | JGI IMG/M metagenome (GOLD analysis project Ga0114969, IMG submission 87316) | Freshwater microbial communities from Lake Montjoie, Canada to study carbon cycling - M_130807_MF_MetaG | ecosystem: Environmental > Aquatic > Freshwater > Lake | place: Lake Montjoie...
AGCCCTGGGGTATGGCGGTTTTCTGCGCGCCTATGGCGCTTATGTTGCGACCGGCGATGCCCAGAGGGGCGCGGAACTGCGCCGCTTCGTGGAGGAGGCAGAGGCAAATCTCGATGCCTACACAAATGCCGCGACAAGCGAAGCCGACCGCCGATACGCGCAAACGCTCAGGCGTCTTGAAACGCCCTTCCGGCGCGCTACGCCGTCAGCCAACGGTTCGGGCGCGGCATCGGAGATTGTTACCGCCGGCCAGCTCGAACGCGATTACGCCCTGATCAAGCAAACCGCCATTGCCGCCAATCAGGCGGCGAATGCGGCAACCATCGAGGCCGTCTCGAACGCTTTGCTGTGGGCGCAGGTGACGTCAATCACGGTCTTCTGCGCCATGGCAGCGTTGCTGCTGTCGCTGGTGTGGTTCCTACGCGAGCGCATGGTTGGCCCGCTTGGACGCCTGCGGCGGACCATTTTGGCCTCGGCAAGCGGCGCACGCGATGAACCGCTTTGGGGCATGACACGCGGCGATGAAATCGGCGCGCTGGCGCGGGCCGCCGACAAATTGCGGCAACGCGCGGGCGCCGGAGAGTCCGAATCGCTTCCGCGCGTCCATCTGCAGCTGCTGGAGCGGCTTGCCAAAGGCGCATCCCAGCTCGAATCCGATTTGGTGAAATCCGCCGCCGCCACGGAACAGGCGCAGGACCGCATCGAGACAGCCAGCTTGCGCGCCGCCAAGGCGAGTGAAGCGGCCATTGATGCCGCGAGGCTGGCCAAACAGGGCGCGGCGCGGCTGGCCCAGCACAGCGAGGATCTGGCGAATGCCGCACGGCGGCAATCGCGCGGCGCCATCGATGCCCTTATCGGCGCCGTCGATCAGCTCTCGCGCGCGGCATCACGCTGGGAAATGGATGCATCGTCCGAAGATTTGCGCGTTTCGACGCCGGTCCTTGGGGAGTATGGCGACACAGATACCGCGGCCGTGCTCGACAATCTGGCAGGCGGGCTGGATGCTCTGGAGAAATTCGCGCGGGAACGGCGTTCCCTAGGGGACGATCAATTGCTGACGCTGACCGCGGCGCTGTTGCAAGCCATGGAACGCCTCACCACCGTCGCGCACCGGATCACCGGCGGAGATCGCGAAATCCGCGCCGCCGAATAGGCTGCTTAGAGCGCAATCCGACGAAGTGGACGCCGGTTCGTCGTTAGATTGCGCGCCAAACTAAAGAATCTAGAGCATGATCCGATTCCTTTTGATCGGATCATGCTCTAGGCTTTGTTCGGTCGGAGACGAACCAATCCCTCCTGCGCGACAGACGCGACAAGAGCGCCGTCGCGGCGGAAAACCTCGCCCCGGTTGAAGCCGCGCGATCCCGATGCCGACGGGCTTTCCTGCACGTAAAGCATCCATTCGTCGGCCCGGAATGGCCGGTGAAACCACATCGCGTGATCGAGACTCGCCAGCTGCAGCGCGTTGCTGAACAGCGTGTAGCCGTGCGGCAGCAGCGAGGTGTCGAGCAGCGTCATGTCGGAGGCATAAGCCAGCACGCATTGGTGCAGCGCGGGCGCATCGGGCATGGGCCCGGTGGCGCGGAACCAAACCACCTGCCTTGGAGGGTGGCGGCCCTTTTCGAAGCGGTTCGCCGGATCGACGGGCCGGATCTCGATCGGCCGCACGCGCATGAACCAGGTTCGCACCGGCTCGGGAAGCTGCGTCACGATTTCACTGCGCCATTGCTGTTCGGTTTTCAGCGATTCCGGCGCCGGGACGTCCGGCATAGCGGACTGGTGTTCCAAACCCGCCTCCGCCCGGTCGAAGGAGGCCGACATCGTGAATATCGGAACGCCGTTCTGAATGGCCACAACCCGGCGCGCGCTGAAGGAGTGCCCATCGCGGCTTCGGTCGACTTCGTAGACGATGGGTGTCTTCGGATCGCCTGGACGCAGGAAGTAAGCGTGCAGCGAATGGCAGTTCCGGTCCTCCACCGTTCGCGTGGCCGCCACCAAGGCCTGCCCCAGAACCTGCCCCCCAAAGACCCGCTGCCAGCGATCCTTGGGCGAGACGCCCCGGTAGATGTTGGTTTCCATGGTTTCCAGATCGAGCAGGGTAAGCAGCGAAGCCAGGGCTTGTTCGCCCTCGCTTTCACTGGATTGCGGCGGTGGGTCGTTTTGCTCGCTCATGCGCTCCAATCCTGTCTTATGAAAAAGTAATTAGCAAAAACAACAGCTTATCTTTAAGGGGGCTGAAGGGGGCGCCCCTTTGTGTCTCTCCTGCGACAGATTTCCCTTGCCTCCGGGACGCTCGGACTGGAAAACACCGTAATGGGTAACGTCCTTCTCGAACGCGCCGCACACCAGCGGCCTGCTACCACCAAACGGGGCGCGCTGGAGCGTCTTTTCACCCTGATGTTCAGGGGGTTCGTCTACAACCAGATCTGGGAAGATCCGGCGGTCGACATTGAGGCCCTCATACTCGGCCCCGAACACCGCCTTATCACCATCGCGTCGGGCGGCTGCAACGTATTGAACTATCTGACGGCCAATCCAAGCCGCATCATCGCGGTCGATCTCAACCCGAACCATATCGCGCTGACCAAGCTCAAATTGCAGGCGCTGGAGCATCTGCCCGATTACGATTCGTTCTTCCGTTTCTTCGGCGTCGCCAAGGACAAAGCGAACAGCCGCGCGTTCGACAATTTCCTCGCCCAGCGCCTGGACCAGGAAACGCGCCGCTATTGGGAGCGCCGCATTCCGCTGCGCGGCCGCCGCATCAATATGTTTGCGCGCAACCTCTATCGCTACGGCTTGCTTGGCCGCTTTATCGGCGTGCTGCATACGGTGGCGAAGCTCCATGGCAAGCACCTTCCCGACATCCTGGCCGCGCGCAACATCGAGGAACAACGCGTGGTTTTCGAGCGCACTATCGCGCCGTTGTTCGACAACCGCCTGGTGCGCTTTCTCTCGCGGATGCCCGTGTCCTATTACGGGCTGGGCATTCCGCCGGCGCAATATGACGAGCTGGTCGCCTCCGCCCATGACGGCAATCCCGTGACGACATTGCGCGAGCGTGTCAAACGTCTGGCCTGCGACTTTCCGATTGCGGATAATTACTTTGCCTGGCAAGCCTTCAGCCGGGGCTACGACATCGAAGGCCGCACCGCCGTTCCGCCCTATTTGCGGGAAGAGAACTACGAAGCGATCAAGGGCCGCGCCAAATCCGTCGAGGTGCATCACGCCTCCATGACGGATTTCCTGGCCGAACAGCCTGCGCGCTCGCTGCATCGCTATGTTCTGCTGGACGCGCAGGACTGGATGACGGCGGAACAGATGACCGCCCTTTGGACGCAGATCGATCGTACCGCGAACGAAACCGATGCCCGGGTCATCTTCCGGACGGCAGGCGCCGAATCGCCGCTGCCCCAGAAACTTCCGGAAGCCTTATTGGCCGGTTGGACCTATCTCGAAGAACAGAGCAAGCAATTTCACGCCCGCGACCGCTCTTCCATCTATGGCGGGTTTCACGTCTACGCGAGACAAAACGCTTCTTGAACGACTCAGCGCAGCCCAAACAAAGCGCGGAACATGCCGCGCTGATGGACAAGGTGTACCGCCGTCAGCGGCACATCTACGATCTGACGCGAAAGTATTACCTGCTCGGCCGCGACCGGCTGATTCAGGATCTCGACGCCAAACCCGGCGAAACGGTCGTGGAAATTGGCTGCGGCACGGCGCGCAACCTCATCCGCATCGCCGAAACCTACCCAAACGCCAAGCTGTTCGGGCTCGACGCATCAGCCGAAATGCTTCAGACGGCGAAAGAGGCCATTGCGCGGGCGGGATTTTCCGAGCGCATCGTGCTGAAGCACGCTTTGGCCGATGAACTGTCGCCGGGTTTGTTCGGTTTGGATCGGCCGTTCGACCATGTGATCTTTCCCTACAGCCTGTCCATGATTCCGGACTGGCGCGGCGCCTTGCGGTGCGGGGCGCAAAATGTTCGCGCCGGCGGCTTCGTCCATGTCGTCGACTTCGGCGATTTTCGCTCCCTGCCCGCACTTGCCAGCAAGGCCCTGCGCGCATGGCTGCGGCTTTTCCACGTTGCGCCGCGCGAAGAGCTCCTGAGCTGGCTCGAATCCGGCACGCAGGCGCGTGAGCAGCGCAGTTTTCGTATCTGGCCGGGCCGCTATGCCTTTGTTATGAAAGCAAAACCGGCTGCAATTTCGCAGCTTCCGGGCTGATTTTCCCGCTTTACACCGCCGTTCATCTTTGTTGCCGCGGTGCATCACTCCCTAAAAAAAGCTAGGCCGCCACAATATAGCTCTGTTCCCGGAGGAACTTGCCCCCCTTGGTATCGTTTAGCCCAGGTTCCTTCTCCGGTCTGGAGAAGAGCTGGGCGATTGCCAGGCCGATTTGCGCTGGTCATCGCTAATTTTAGGATGGGGATAATTGAATGAAACTCAGAACCATTGCCCTGACGGGCGTGTCACTTCTCGCTCTCGCGTCACCGGCGCTTGCTGCCGGCGACGGCTATTATCTCGGTCTCGGCGCAGGCTGGAGCACCCTGCAAAAGCTCGATACACGAGTCACATTCCTGAACGGCGCCATCGGTGGGACCGGTGGGAACGTGGATTTCGATAGCACGGCCCGTTTCGACATCGCGGCCGGTTACAAAATGCCCAACGGCGTTCGGCTCGAACTGGAAACCGGCTACGCACAATACGGCGTCAAGAGCGCCGCCGGCGTGGGCGGCAGCAATATTCCGAGCGCAGACGGGCACGTGTCTGTCGGCACGCTGATGGGCGTTGCCGCATACGATATTCCGCTTACGCCGGAATGGTCTTTCACGTTGGGCGCAGGTGCAGGCGCGGGCCGTGTCACTGCCGCCTATTCCGATTCGGCGGAAACCAACCGCAAAGGCGAGACGGCCTTCGCGTATCAGCTGATCGCGGGTGTCATCTACTCCTTGGGACCACAACTCGATCTGCAGCTCGACTACCGGTACATCGGGGTTGGCAAAACGGACCACGTCTACAACTCGCCGGTCGGGACGACGGCTGGGACGATCGCCTACGACAACGCGAATTCGCATAGCGTCATGCTGAATATTCGCTACTTCTTCCAGGCGCCGCCGCCGCCGCCGCCGGCACCCGCGCCACCGCCGCCACCGCCGCCTCCCCCGCCTCCCCCGCCTCCTCCGCCGCCCCCGCCGCCGCCGCCGCCGCCTCCACCGCCGCCACCGCCGCCGCCTCCTCCGCCGCCGGCTGTACGGACGTTCATTGTCTTCTTCGACTTCGATAAGTCGAACCTGACGAACGAGGCCATCCAGGTCGTGCAGCAAGCCGTGCAGACGGCAAGGACCAGCGGCAACGTGCGGGTTGTCGTGACCGGACACACCGATACGGTGGGTTCGATGGCGTACAACCAGCTCCTGTCAGAGCGCAGAGCACAGGCCGTCAAGGACGAAATGGTCCGCGAAGGCTTGAACATGGGCGACATCATGACCGTGGGCCGGAACTTCTCGGACCCGCTGGTTCCGACGGGTCCGGGCGTGCGCGAGCCGCAAAACCGGCGCGCCGTTATCGACCTCGGCCGGTAAAACGGTTCGGTTGAACTACAAAGGGCGGGCTTCACAGCCCGCCCTTTTCTTTTGACCAAACGGGCGTGGATTGAGCGCAAAGGGGTGGGTGCCCAGACGGATAGTCCTGGCCTGCACATCAAACAGATTTGCTGACGGAGACGGCTTACCGGGTTACTTGGGCCAGACGACGGTGGCCGTGCGCACCCACATCACGATCGTGCCGGGCTTAAAGTGCGGCAACGGTGCGATGTCCGGCGGCAGGGAGTCCGAATCGTCCGCGTCCGCGGTGCGGAATTGGCACGGCGCAAACGTGTTGTCCGCAGACGTGGTCTGCCCTGAGACGAAGACTGCGAGCGTTGCTTTGGGTCCGTCCAAGGCCTGCGCGAAGACCTGCTTGGCGCTGGAACAGTAGTCCGTGATGTTCCCGATGCTTTGCATTGAGGACCCGTTGGCAAGCCGGGTCTTGAAGGCGTGGTAATCTTCCGTTCCGGTCCTGCCGTTCAGCCGGCGGAAGAAATTCTGCAGCGAACGGTCCGAAGCCTGCAGCTCCTTCTGATAGGAGGTCACAAAGCTGTTGTAGAGCTGGATCGCATCGCAGGAGAGAGCCGCGACCATCAGCTTTTGCTGAACCGCAGCCGCCTTGATGGCGGTCAGATCGGCCGGCCGGGCGCAGCCTGCCGCACCCGCCGCCCAGGCATTGCCCGCCATGCAGGTGAGCATCAGAGCCGCAACGCCGGTTTTAAGAGATTTCCGCATCGAACCCCGCAAAAGATGGAAGCGTCCGCGCTTCCAAAGACAGGAGTGCCGCCTTTCGGACCGAACACCACTGTACCATCGTAAACTATTCTAACCCAGAGCAAATTGACGCTTCTTTAACGAACCGCTACCGCGCCTGACGTATCCTCGGGCCTATCGGCAAGGGGAGCAGCCGCCCCTTTTCGTGGTGTGGCCGTTGCTATATGTGTCGCCGCCCGCCCGGGGCATATAGCCCGGCGCCGGAATAAGGAGTCGCGTCATGGCCTATAAAGTCGCCGTCGTAGGCGCTACCGGCAATGTCGGCCGGGAAATGCTGAGCGTGCTGTCCGAACGTCAGTTCCCCGCAAGCGAAGTCGTAGCCCTCGCATCGACGCGTTCTGTCGGCACGGAGGTTTCCTTCGGCGACGCCATCCTGAAGGTGAAGGCGCTCGACTATTACGATTTTTCGGACGTCGATATCTGCCTGATGTCCGCCGGGTCTGCCGTGGCGAAGGAATGGTCCCCCAAGATCGCCGCCAAGGGCTGCATCGTGATCGACAACTCCTCCCATTGGCGCATGGACCGCGAGGTTCCGCTCGTGGTGCCTGAGGTCAACGCCCATGTGCTCGACACCGACATCAAGAAGGGCATCATCGCCAACCCGAATTGCTCGACGGCGCAGATGGTCGTCGCGTTGAAGCCGTTGCATGACGCGGCCACGATCAAGCGGGTCGTCGTTTCGACCTATCAATCGGTCTCTGGCGCCGGCAAGGACGCGATGGACGAATTGTTCCGCCAGACGCGCGCGGTATTTGTCGCCGATCCGATCGAGAGAAAGAAATTCACCAAGCAGATCGCCTTCAACGTCATTCCGCACATCGACGTCTTTCTGGATTCCGGCTTCACCAAGGAAGAATGGAAGATGATGGTGGAGACGCAGAAAATTCTCGATCCGGACATTCAGGTGACCGCCACGTGCGTGCGCGTGCCGGTGTTCATCGGTCATGCCGAGTCCATCAATGTGGAATTCGAGAAGCCGATCACGGCGGAAAAAGCGCGCGGCATCCTGCGCTCGGCCCCCGGCGTTCTGGTCGTCGATAAGCGCGAAGACGGAGGTTACGTCACCCCCATCGAGTGCGCGGGCGAAGATGCGACCTATGTCAGCCGCATCCGCAAGGATCCGACCGTCGAGTACGGCCTATGCCTGTGGGTGGTGGCGGACAATCTGCGCAAGGGCGCGGCGCTCAACGCGGTGCAGATCGCCGAGACGCTGATCAATCGCAAGCTGCTCAAGCGGGCAGCCTGAGCAGCTCCTCGCAGGCCTGATGCCCCAATCGCCCCTTCAGCGTTATCGCGCACTGCTTCAAACCGGCAACCTCAAGCCGGATGCGGAGCAGGCGCGGGCCGCCGCGGCCTTGGATGCGCTCTACCAAGCGTTGAATACTTACCGCCCGAAGCCATACGGCCTGCTTGCGCTTTTGGGCTTCCGGCGAACCCAGGAAACGCCGAACGGGTTGTACATCCACGGCGATGTCGGACGCGGCAAATCGGCGTTGATGGATCTGTTCTTTGCGAGCGCGCCCGTGCCGCACAAGCGCCGCGTCCATTTCAACGCTTTCATGGCCGAGACCCACGCGCGCATTCACGAATGGCGCAATCTTTCCCAACGCGAACGGACGCAGCGCGCGGAGTTCGTCCGCGAGGCGGGTGACGACCCGATAGCGCCTATTGCCAAGCGGATTTCGTCCGAAGCCCTGCTTCTGTGCCTGGACGAATTCCAAGTCACCGACGTGGCGGACGCGATGATCCTCGGACGTTTGTTCGAAAAGCTGTTCGCCTATGGCGCGGTCATCGTGCTGACATCCAATGTCGAACCCGGCCGCCTCTACGAAGGCGGGCTCAATCGCGCGCTGTTTCTGCCTTTCATCGTGATGATCAAGGACCGGCTCTCCGTCGTGGAGCTGAACGGACCGCGCGATTACCGGCTCGACCGGATAAGCGGTCTGAACGTCTACATCACGCCGCTGGGCGCGGGCGCCGATGCGGCCATGGACGCAACCTGGCGCCGGTTGACCGGCGCCGCACAGGGCGAAGCGGCAGCGCTCGACGTCTTGCAGCGCAAACTGATCGTGCCGGAAGCGGCGCATGGCGTGGCGCGGTTCTCGTTCGACGCGCTCTGCCGCGAACCGCTGGGCGCTGCCGATTATTTGGCGCTGGCCGGCAATTTTCACACGCTCATGATCGACGCAATTCCGCGCCTTGGCCCGCACGAAGCCAATGAAGCACGCCGCTTCGTTCTGCTGATCGACACGCTGTACGACGAAAAGGTGAAACTTGTCTGCTCGGCCGCGGCGGCGCCAACGGAGCTTTACGCCGACGGAGACAATGCCGAGGCCTTCAAGCGCGCCGCTTCGCGGCTCATGGAAATGCAGAGCGCAGACTATCTGGGTGCGGAACGAATACCGCGCGAAATCGCAGCCGCAGGCTGATCTCCGACGTTGCCCTTTTTAGCGGCCGCCGAGGAACCAGTAGATGCGCATAACCTTGGAGACGCCGGGAACCGTGCCTCCATCTTGCGCGCCATCCGCAGTTTGCAATGCATCCGCCGCGGACGGATCTTTCACAACATAAATCGCGCTTTGGGCCGCAGCCGTTTGATTGCTGGCAGGAGCGGGGGCTGTCGCACACCCGGCGAGGATTGCCGCTACGCTGAAGAGCACTATATTTCGAGGGGGCATCTTGCCTACCATGACGTTTCGAGTTTCGCGTCTTATGGGCCGCACTGAGCCGCTACGAATTAGTATTCGCTCAAAACTCTGTCCCATGGTTTACGGCAAGTCAAAGGAAAAGCTTTTTACGCCGATCACGGATATGAGGCCGGTTAGGAATGTCAGACCTTTTCAACGCCGTTTTGATTTTGTCTGCCGTGCTGCTGGTGGCTGCGTTCCGCTATCGTATTCTGGCTGCTTTGCGGCGTTTTGATGCAAATAATGCGCGCCGGCGCGCCGAAGAAGCGCAATCCCTTTTCGATCGGGAGGCCCACTACCGGCAGACGGTTCAGTTTGCGGAAGAACAAATCGAGGCAGTGGCCAAGCTTACGGTTCCGGATGAACGCACCGGGCAGCCCGTGACGCGTTATCTTTTTTTGGGCGAGCAATTCGCGACACGCAAAGAAGCGGAAGCTGCGCGTTACGCGCTCATCGTCGAGAAGGCGCGCGAATTTTATAAGGACTTGGACAGGATCTATCTCTCGGGCCGGCGGCGTTATGAACCGCCGATGGCCGCAGGTCCCGCCCTACCCAAACCCGATAACCCCAAGTGAAAAAACAAAGGGCCGGGCCATTGCCGGCCCAGCCCTTCGTAACACCCAGATAAACAGGCTTACGGCGTCAGCTCGATAAAGCCGATGCGGTCAGCCGTATTGCCGCTGAAGAAGATGCGGTTCGGATTGGTCGGATCGATGTCGATACGGCGCGGATCCTGTTGCGCATAGGGGAGCGGGAATTCGGTGAACTCCTGAGTCGCAGGATTGAACCGGAAAATCTTGTCCACCTGTTGCGCGCTGGCCCAGATCAGCTTGTTCTTCTTGTCGGCAACGATCGAGTACATGCCCAACGCCGGCGTCTTCGGCGTGTAAAGGGTCATCTCTTTGGTCTTGTAGTCGATCTTCATCAGTTTGCCGGCTTCCCAGATACCGACCCACAGATTGCCGTCCCAGTCGGTGTTCATCCGGCGCGGGAGGGCATGGCCACCGGTTGGCGGAAGCTTGAATTCTTCCACTTTGCCGGTCTTGGGATCGAGACGCGCCATCATGTCGGCCTCGTCTTCCGCCCACCACACAGAGCCGTCGCCGGCGACCGCAAGTCCGTAAGCGCCCGGGTTTTCCTTGGTCTGCTTGAAGCTTGGGGCTTCATAGAAGCTGAATTCCGCCGTCTGGGGATTCAGCATGCGGACTTCCTTGCCTTGGCCGGTGCCCCAGATTGTGCCGTCGGGATGCAGCGCGAAGGAGTTGCCGCCCGCGCCGCCATGGCCCTTCGCCGTCCACGGATAGATGTGGAAGGCGACACCGGGGTTCTGCTTGTTGAAGGCGTTGGTGTCGTAGCTGAGCCAGCGATTGTTCGGGCCATCCGCGGTCCACAGAATGCCCTGCGCGTTGATCTGCGGATTGCCGAGACGCTGACGGTTCGCCGGCGCCGGTCCCGCCGGGACTCGGACTTCCGTGAAGTCATAGGTCTTGGGATCGAAGCGGATCAAAGCGCCCGCGCGTTCCGCCGCCCAGGCAATGCCCTTCGGATCGGAGGCGATGTCATGCGGCTCGGAGAAGCGCTTGGGAAGGTCCAGCGTCACCACCCGGTATTTCGTGCTCTGCCCGGTCATGGCGTAATTCGGCAGACGGCCGTTGGGATCATCGCCGCCCGGCAGCGGTTTGAAGTTGGCCGACAGATAGCCGACGATGTTGCCCGCGTCCTGGTCGGACATATCGGGAAGCGAGGAAACGGCCATATTCGTCCGCATACGGCGGACCGTGAACGTCCAATCGTCGACCGGCGAGCGCTTGGAGAGAATGCGCTGCACGTCGTGGCAGACGGTGCATTTTTCAGCGACCAGCTGCTTGTGCTGCCCGGCCGGAAGGTCTTTGGCGTCCTTGGACGTCTTGTCGACCAGGGCTTCGGGCACGCGGCCCGGCCAGGCCGGCGTCAGCATGGGACCGCGCGGATTGGTCAGAGACACATCCAGCTTGGCTGCCTTGTTCGACTCGACCGCAACGGCCGGCGAAATGGCGCTCTGGTTCGCCGTCCCTATTGCCTGCACCGTATAGCTGCCCGGCGGCAGGTCTTTCGCGGAGAAGCCGCCATTAGCCTGGCTGACCACCATGAACGTCAGCGCAGGACGCGCGGCGCTGTTCTTCAGACGCACAAAGGCGCCCGGCACCGGCTGGCCGGCCGCATTCTTCACCACACCTTCGAGCGAACCTGCATTGTCGAGCGCAAGAGCCGGTGCGGCTGAGAGCATAATGGCGCCCGCTGCAACGCCTAACGCGAGCGTGCGGGTGATGTCCCGTAAAGCCATGTGTTTTCCTCCTTTGCTCATCGTGCGGTTGGCCCCGCAAAATGACGTTCCCAAACAAGCCCCAATCAGACACAGACGAAAAACTGGAAAGCGGCCGCGATAAGCCCACGCAAGCCGCAGCACCTGAACAATTAGTAACACATTTGCGCGAGGTGCGGCACGGATTTCCAAGAGCCTACGCAGGCAAGCCCTTCAACAAGCGCGGTAAAGTACCAAGTTCGCCACCGGCATGGCGCATGAAGAGGCGCCTGAGCGGCGGTATCTGATCCACCACCGCCATCCCTACGTCCCGCACCAGACGCAAAGGCAGAAAATCGTTGGAAAAGAGCCGGTTGAGCCCATCGGTCACCACCGCCAGCGTGAAGCTGTCGAAGCGGCGCCAGCGTTCATAGCGTTGCAGGACGTCGACTCGCCCGTAATCGAGCCCAAGCCGGGCCGCATCCAGAACAGTCTCCGCCAATGCCGCGACATCCTTGAGGCCCAGATTCAGGCCCTGGCCCGCGAGCGGGTGAATCGTATGGGCCGCATCGCCGGCGAGCGCGAAACGCGGTTTGACGTAGGACCGCGCCAGATGAAGCTTGAGAGGATAACTCCAACGCTGGGAGACAGGGCGCACGTCGCCCAAATGCTGGCCGAAGCGCTTGCGCAACTCTTCCGTAAACGGAACGTCCGGCAGAGCCATAATGCGGCGGGCTTCACGGTCGGTTTCCGTCCACACCAGAGAGGCGCGATTTCCGGTCATCGGAAGGATGGCAAAAGGTCCGGTGGCAAGAAACTGCTCCCACGCCACGCCATTGTGCGGGCGCTCGTGTGCAACCGTGACGACGATGCCGCTTTGACCGTAACTCCATCCGGCTGTCTGGATGCCTTGCGCTTCGCGCAGCGGCGAGTCGCGCCCTTCCGCGGCGATGACCAATGGCGCTTCGATGCGCGTCCCATCGGAAAGCGTCAGCACGGCACGGCTTTCGCCGACGGCGAGATCGCTGGCCGCCGTGCCGGGCAGGAAACGAATCCACTTCTCGCTTTCCATGCAGGCTAGAAGGGCCTGCCGGATATACCGGTTTTCGACGATATGCCCGAGAGGCTCGCCAATCTCCCGGTGATCGAAATGAATGGAGAAGGGAAAGGGGCCGCGGCCCAGTTCCGTCTCATTGACGATAATGTCGTCGATCGCCTGCGCGTTGGGCGCCAGGCGCTCCCAGACGCCGAGTGTCTTCAGCATACGGACGGTTGCGAAGGCCAGCGCCACCACGCGGCCGTCGAACCGCTCGTCCTCCATCTGCGCGCGGGTCAAGGGATCGGCCACGGCCACGTCGAGCCCGCCCTGCGCCAGCGCCAACGCCAGCGTCGCCCCCACCATGCCGCCGCCGGCAATTGCGATATCGGCTTTGATTTCGCTCATGGCACTTATGTCACCCGTAAAGCCGTCATGCGCCGGCGCGCCTGACGCTTCTTCCACCAGATCGTCACACCGGTCACGGTCAGAAACAACGGCAACAGACCGGACAGAAACACCAGGAACGTCCAGAACGGTCCCGTACCGACGGCAAAATGCAGAGCATAGAGAAGATTCAAAAAACGGTCCGAGGAGGGATAATGCCGCGGATCGTCAATCAGCACTTTGCGGTCCCGCGCATCGAACGTCACCGTGATCGGCGGAATGGAGGGCGCCAGGCCGTTGGTCTCCATTTGCACCATCATCAGATCGTCCGCCGACCGCGGCAGCTTCATAGCGACCGGATGAGCGTCCGGCACCGCTTGCTGGGCCACCGCGATGGCCGCGTTCGCGTCGGACGGCCAAATTGCCGGGAACCCCGGCGGCAAGGCGGGCACGTCGGTCGCACCGCGCGTAAAGGTGAACCGCGATATGCCGCTGACCGTTTGCGGGAAGGCAAGATAGATGCCGCTCACCGCCAAAAGCAGGAACAACAGCAAGCCCCAGAAGCCCACGGCATGATGGAGGTCCAGATGAAGGCGCAAACCCCGGGCGCCACGCTTCACCGTCATGGACGAGCGCCAGCGCCCTTTGCCCGGCCACCACAAAACAAGACCGCCCAGCCCCATGACGGTCATGGCGACCGCCGTCCAACCGACTGACCGCAGCCCAATGCCCGTCGGCATCATCAGGAATTCATGGATGTTGGTCATGACCAACATCACCGGCCCACGCCGAACGATTTCCAAGGAGCCAAGCACTTTGAGACTCTTCGGATCGACCAGCACCTCGACCGTCCGTTGCGGGCGATTGGCCACGATGAACTGAACCGCGGCCGGCCGCGAGGCGTCACGCGGGAGCTCCAGCCAGTTGGCTTTCACCGAAGGCATTGTTGCCTCGGCCGCCGCCACGACCTCACTCCAGGGGTGGGCGGCGCCGGCCGCCCCAACCGGCGGCGCGGACAGCCAGAGAATCTCGCGCTGGACCAGCAGCGCACTGCCGGAGAGCCCAATCAGGATCATGGGCACGCACAGCGCAATGCCGAGCCAGAGATGAACCGTCCTGATGACATGCTTGATGGCTTGCCATGTGGGGCGGGGCAAAGCTGTGGCGGCGGAAGCGCGAGGCGCCGCAGGAGCGATTTCACTCATTACGTGGGACAGCTCGACACCGGAAATGCATCGGCATCTTACCTGTGCCGGGCCAGAGGGAAACCGCCAATTCGTGCCCACTCCCGAGGCAAAGTGGCCAGCTTTCAGGCATACGCCTAAATACTGTGCATTTTAGAAATTTTGCCTAAAAATTGGGCTGCGACCTCCAGGGGAACGGCGGGGATTCGCCCGTCACACGAAAGAGACTGAACGATTCCAATGATTTACCGCATTTGCGCAAAACCGGCACGGTTCTTGATTCCCTTTTGACGGCTGCCGAACAACGCAGCGGAAAAATCAGGTCGAACAGGGGCATCAGAAATGAAATTCATCACGGCCATCATCAAGCCCTTCAAGCTCGATGAAGTGCGCGAGGCACTGTCGGCGCTCGGCGTCCAGGGCATGACCGTCAGCGAGGTCAAGGGCTACGGGCGGCAAAAGGGTCACACGGAAATCTATCGCGGCGCGGAATACGCCGTGAATTTCCTCCCCAAAATCAAGATCGAGGTCGCCGTCCGCACCGAAATGTCGGACGCCGTCGTCGAAGCCATCACCAACAGCGCCCGGACCGGACAGATCGGGGACGGCAAGATCTTCGTCACCGCCGTCGACCAGGTCGTCCGCATACGGACGGGCGAAGTCGACAACGACGCACTCTGAGCAATAGACATTTAAGGAAAAAGACGATGAACACGATGATGAAATGGTTCAGCCGGACCGTGGTGGCAGGCGCCGCGGCCTTTATGATTTTGGGCGGCGCGACCGTGCATGCCCAGGACGCCGCGGCCCCGCCGGCCGCTCCCGCTGCCACCGAAGCAGCCCCAGCCCCAGCCGACGCAGCCCCTCCGGCAGCCGAAGCAGCGGCAGCGGCCCCTGCAGACGCCGCTCCTGCCGCAGAGGCGCCGGCGCCGCCGAAGATCGACACCGGCGATACCGCCTGGATGCTGACCTCCAGCTTGCTCGTATTGATGATGACCATTCCCGGCCTGGCGCTGTTTTACGGCGGCATGGTGCGCAAAAAGAACGTGCTGGCGACGCTGGCGCAGAGCTTCGGCGCCACCTGCGTCATCACAGTCCTGTGGATGGTCATCGGCTATTCGATTGCCTTCACGCCCAACCCCAATGCGGGCATGCAGCAGTTCATAGGCAGCTTCAATTATCTGCTGCTTGGACCCATGGGTTTGAACTCGGTCAATCCGCTGGCCGCGACCATTCCTGAATCGGTCTACATGTTCTTCCAGATGACCTTCGCCATCATCACGCCCGCGCTCATCGCAGGCGCGCTGGCGGATCGTATGAAATTCTCGGCCTTCATGTGGTTCATGTCGCTGTGGCTGATCCTGGTCTACTGCCCGATCGCGCATTGGGTCTGGGGCGGCGGCTGGCTCGGCAGCTTGGGCGCTCTCGACTACGCCGGCGGCACCGTGGTGCATCTGAACGCCGGGACCGCGGGCCTCATCACCTGCATCGTGCTCGGCAAGCGCGTCGGTTACGGCACCGAAAACATGGCGCCGCACAACCTCGTGCTCAGCGTCATCGGCGCCTCGCTCCTGTGGGTCGGCTGGTTCGGCTTCAACGCCGGTTCCGCCGTGACCTCCAACGTCAACGCCGGCATGGCGGCAGCGGTGACCCAAATCGCCACGGCAGCAGCTTCACTCGCATGGAT
>Ga0114969_10002337_pt1 | contig 15618 bp, 15 predicted proteins | sample M_130807_MF_Meta_FD_87316 | JGI IMG/M metagenome (GOLD analysis project Ga0114969, IMG submission 87316) | Freshwater microbial communities from Lake Montjoie, Canada to study carbon cycling - M_130807_MF_MetaG | ecosystem: Environmental > Aquatic > Freshwater > Lake | place: Lake Montjoie...
CTCGAACACGTCGTCGACTCGAGCGGCTCGCGCCGGGCGGCGTGATTCTTTTCAAGCGCAACGTCGGCGACCCCGGGGACTTGCGGGAGATGACCCGGGATCTGCGCCGGATTCTCGGCCCCAAGGCGATTATCTCCCTCGACCAGGAGGGTGGTCGCGTGCAGCGCCTGCGGGCACCCTTCGGCGAATGGCCTCCGATGCGGCGCATCGGGGCGACCTGCGACGCATCGCTCGCGCGTGCGGTCGGCCAAGCGATCGGGCGCGATGTCGCGGCTGCCGGCTTCGACTGCGACTTCGCGCCGGTGCTCGACGTCGACAGCAATCCCGCCAACCCGGTGATCGGCGACCGGTCGTTCCACTCCGACCCGAGGACCGTGGCCCGCCTGTCGCTCGCCTTCGCAGGCGGCCTGTACGACGCCGGCGTGATCGCCTGCGGCAAGCACTTCCCCGGCCACGGCGACACCGAGGTCGACTCCCACCTCGCCCTGCCGGTCGTGCGACGCGAGGCCCGGGAACTCGCCCGCCTCGAGCTGGCGCCGTTCCGCGCGGCGATCCGTGCCCGCCTTCCGATGCTCATGACCGCACATGTCGTCTACACGGCGCTCGATCCCGAGCGACCGGCGACGCTCTCGCCTGCCATCCTGCACGACCTGCTCCGCAAGCGGCTGCGCTTCGAGGGCGTCGTCGTGAGTGACGACCTGGCCATGCATGCACTCGATGCCTTCGGAAGTCCGGCCGAGCTCGGCGTCGCAGCGGTCCGGGCCGGTTGCGACTTGCTGCTCGCCTGCCGCTCGCTCGACGATGCCGAGGTCATCGCCTCCGGACTCGACGACGCGTTGCGAAGCGGGCGAATCGAACCGCGTCGGGCCGCCGACTCGCTGCGACGCCTCGCCGTGCTCCACCGCACGGGTCGACGCCCCGGGGTGCGACGCCCCGACCTGCAGGCCTTCCTGGGACGCCGGGAATACGAACCACTGCTCGCCCGCCTCGCCGCCCTCGAAGCCCGGAGAGCAGCGTCGAACGGACCCGCTCGCCCGGGGAGGCGCCCGGATTGCACGGCCGCACGGCGCACCGGCTCCGCGCGGCGCGCCGTGGACCCCACCACGTTCCGGGCCTGAGGCGAGGGCGGCGGTCGCACCGCCCGAGGCTCAGCCCCGGGTCGGCCGCTTGCGACGTCCGGTCGCCGGAGCCTCGCCCGTCGTGCCGCGCACCATCTTCGCTAGCGACTGCGTGTAGGGCGGCCGCGCGACGCCGTTTTCGGTCACGATCGCCGTCACCAGGTCGTGCGGTGTCACGTCGAAGGCCGGATTCCAGACCTTCACGCCACTCGGGGTGATCGCCTTGCCGTTGATGTGCGTGACCTCGGAAGCCGCCCGTTCCTCGATCGGGATCTGCTCTCCGGTCTTGCAGGCTAGGTCGATCGAACTCACGGGGGCCGCGACGTAAAACGGCACGCCGTGGTGGGCGGCGAGCACCGCGACCGAGTAGGTGCCGATCTTGTTCGCCACGTCACCGTTCGCGGCGGTGCGGTCGGTCCCGACGATCACCGCGTCGACCACTCCGCGGCGCATGAGCGCTCCGGCCATGTTGTCGGTGATCACCGTGACCGGGATCTTCGCGCGCTTCATCTCCCAGGCCGTGAGACGCGCCCCCTGGAGGACCGGACGTGTCTCGTCCGCGTAGACCGAGATTTTCTTGCCGGCATCGTGTGCCGCACAGACGATTCCCAGCGCGGTACCGATGCCCGCCGTCGCGAGCCCCCCCGCGTTGCAATGCGTCAGGATGTTGCACGTGCGGGGCAGCAGCGCCGCGCCGTGCTCGCTGAGGCGCCGGTTGCCCTCGAGGTCCTCGTCCCGGATCGATTGTGCTTCCCGCTCGAGAAGTTTCACCCGTGTCTCGTGCGGACGATGGGCGTTCTCGCGCACCACCTTGCGCATCCGTTCGATGGCCCAGAAGAGGTTCACCGCCGTGGGACGCGTCGCGGCGAAAGCCCGGCACAGGCGCTCGAACTCGCGCGGAAATCGCTCGGCCGTGATCGATCGGGCGCCGAGAGCGATGCCCATCGCGGCGGCGACGCCGATCGCGGGCGCGCCGCGCACGACCATCTCGCGGATGCCCGCCATGACCTCGGCGGGGTCGTCGTAAATCCGGTAGACTTCCCGGTTGGGCAGGAGCCTCTGGTCCAGCATGACCACCCGGCCGGCTTTCCACTCGACGGTACGGAACTTCATGATCCCGCGAGCCTAGCCCCCCTGGCTGTGACGGACAAGAACCCGGCGAACGCCGGCCGGCACGGGTCGGCCAAGCTGGTCACGGCTTCTGCCTTGGGTTAGTGGACAACGCGAACCCGGATCTCGCTTCGGTGCGACGAGGAGTTCCCATGGCCCTCACGAGAAAGACCCACTCTGCCGAGATCGAGGCCGACCTCGAAGACTGCATCGCCGTCATCACCGACTTCGAAAGCCACCCTCGCTGGTCGACCCCGGTCCTCCGGGCGAGCATCCTCGCGTGCGACGAACAGGGCCGGGGGCGCATCATCGCCTTCGAGCTCGACGCGAAGATCCGCCGGATCAACTACGTCCTCGAGCACTTCTACGACTTGCCACACCACATCAGTTGGAAACTGCTCGAGGGCGACGTCGCGGCGGTGTCCGGCAGCTATGCCTTCGAGCCGATCGGCCCGGGCCGCACCCGGGCCACCTGCACGCAGGTCATCGACGTCGGTTTCTGGATTCCCGGCCCGCTGCGCCGCCTTCTCGAGGACCAGGCGATCACCGACGCCGTCGGCGAGTTCAAGGCCGAAGCCGAGCGGCGTGCCTCCGCCCGGCGCACCGCAGCCGCCCTAACGCGGAGCTCCTGATCGGCGGCCCCGGGCGACAAGCGAAGCGTAGAGGTCCGAGATCACGCGAACGTTGTCGCGAATGTCGTAGCCCCGCTCGGCGATGCCGCGCTTGATGGCCGGGCCGTCCGAGCGCTTCGTTCCGCGGACGGCGTCGATGGCGGTGATCCAGGCGTCGCGCACGAGCGGTCGCCGGTGCACGAGTCCGAGACCCATGTCGACGTCGACAGGCAAGGCTTCGGAAACGACACAAGGGAGCCCGGCCGCCTGCGCCTCTACCACGGCCAGGCCGAGCCCTTCGGACAGCGACGGGAAGAGGAACACGTCGAACACGTCGAGGAAGTCCGGGACATCGGGGCGAGACCCGGCGAAGACGACTTCGTTCGACAAGCCCTCCGCCGCGACCTTTCGCTCCAACTCCGCCCGCCCGGGCCCCTCGCCCACCAGCAACAAGCGGATCGACTCGCCCCGCGCCACGAGCTGCGCCGCGAGGCCCACGAGGAAGGCCTGATTCTTCACGGGCGAGAGGGATCCGACGTGGCCCAGGACGAGCGCCCCCGGGGGAATCCCGAGCCGGGCCTTCGTCGCCGCCACCGCCGCGAGACTCGCGCGACCGAAGCGGTCGACGGCGATCGCGTTGCGCACCACCTGGAACCGCTCCGAGCCGAGCGTCCTCGCATCGAAGAGGAACTCCCCCGCCGGACGCGAACAGGCCCAGGCGTCCGTTGCGAAGATCGAGACGAGGAGGCGACTGAAAGCGAGGTTCAGTCGGTTCGCCGGCGTGTCGGGCTTCGACCAGGAAGACGCATGGGAGTGCACCACGACCGAGGGCACGCCCGCCATCCGCGCCGCGGCGGCGATCGCTCCCCCCTGCCAATCCAGGTGGGAGTGCACGACGTCGACCGGCTCTCGAGAGCGGAGATGCCGGCGAAGGGCCAGGATGTAGCGGCGGTAACCGAGCGTTCCGAGCGACGGGAGGTAATGAACCGGGACTCCGAGCGACGCCAGTTCCGGGTCGAAGGCGCCCGCCGCCGCACCGTGCGCCAGGAATGCGAAATCGAACCTTTCCCGATCGACGTGACGCACGACCTCCATGAGCATCGACTCCGCACCACCCCGGTTCATGGTCCCGACGAGATGGAGGACCCGAATCCGGCGGCCCTCGAAGGCCCCTGCGGCGACCTGTCCGGCCGGGTCGGATGCTTTCCCACAGGCGCGAGCCTCCGGATGCGGAGAAGAGGGCGAGGGATCCGGCACCCCGGGACCATCGGCGATCCCGACGTCCGCCGTCAAGCCATCGCCTCGATCTTCCTGTCCGCACGACGGCCCGGATCTCGATGACTGCGCGCTCCGCGATCGCACTCGCCCCCCGGGAGCCGGTCGTCCGACGCGACGCGATGCCGCGCCGGACGACCGTGGCCGAATTCCCGCGTCAGCGAGCGGCGGCGGCGGCGCGGTTGGACTGCGCCGCCTGGGCCGCCGTGCGGGCCGCACTCGCGGCCCCCGACGCACCCTGCTCCGTCTCCGCCGCGCGCGGCTTCGCCGCACCACCCGCCACCTGCGAGACCGTGATGTGCTCGCGCAGCTTCTCGAGCATCTTGTCGCCGATCCCCTTCACGTCGCGCAACTCGTCGACCGAGCGGAACGGGGTCGCGTCCCGGTACGCAACGATCGCACGTGCCTTCGACTCACCGATACCGGGCAGCGCCGCGAGATCCGCAACCGAAGCCGTGTTCAGGTCGACCGTGGCCGCGACGTCCGCGTGCGCCATTCCCGCCGACGCCCCGGCGAGCGCCACCGCCAGCACGCATCGCGCAGCGGCCGACTTCGCCCGACGCCATCCTCCCCTCCCCGCGCCCTTTCCCTTGCCGAGTTCCATATCCGTCCCCTTGCGCAGACCCGCGGCCTGCGCTTGGCTCCGGCGCACCCGCAGGCGGGCGCCGGAGACGTCCTTTCCGTTCCGCCGGGGAGCGGTCGGATCGAGGTTCCGCGGCGATAGCGCGCGGGAAGAATGCGCGTCAATGGCCCGGCGCGAATCCATGCATCGGGGAGCGTCGCGAGCGATACTGCGGTGACGACCGCGCCGCGGAAGCCGGCAACGACGTGCGCGGGAGGCGAGAGGATGCGAGGCCCTTGAAAGGAGATCTCTGCATGTCGACCCCGATCCCGACCGAGGCCCGGGACGTCACCTTCCCCGGCGCGGATACGATGCTCCGGGGCGTCCTGGTCGAACCGGCGCGGGGTGCGCTGCCCGCGCGCGGCGGCATCGTGCTCTTTCCCGACGTGCGTGGCATCTCGGAGACCTACCGGCGCGCCGCCGCGCGGATCGCGGGTTTCGGGACGGCCGTCCTGCTGCTCGATCCCTACAGTCGCGAGGGGGTTCCCGAACTCCCCGACATGGCGACGACGCTGCGCTGGATCGCCTCCCTGCCCGACGAGCGCGTGCTCGGCGACGTCGAGGCCGCGGTCGCCCACCTCGGGACGTTGCCCGCCGTCGGCGGTGGGCGAACCGGCATCCTCGGATTCTGCATGGGCGGGCAATACGCGATCCAGGCCGCCTGCCGGATCCCGTCGCTCGCGGCCTGCGTCAGCTTCTACGGAATGCTGCGCTACGCCGAGCGCAACGAACGCAAGCCGGCGAGCCCGCTCGATCTCGCCCCGGGCCTCGCCTGCCCCCTGCTCGGGCTGTACGGCGCCGACGACCCGCTCGTCCCGGTCGAGGACCGCGCCGCCCTCGAAGCAGTCCTGCGGCGCGGGAAGCAGCCATTCGGCCTGCACGTCTTCGGCGGGGCCGCACACGCCTTTGCCAACGACGCCCGGCCCGAGGCGTTCCGACCGGAATCCGCGGCGGTCGCCTGGCAACTGGTCGAGGCCTTCCTCGCCCGGCACCTCGCCTGATGGCGAATCATCCTAAGTTCCGATGATTTACGCCGATGCCGTGTATTTCGGGACATAGCTTCACCTTGCATCCGCGAAGCAAGCCTGTACTTAGCAAGGCTTGGAACGCGGGTTTGCATCGGGCACCCGCACGTCGGCGAAACGCAGGCAGGAGAACTCAATGCGCAGGAAGGCCCCTAGGGCAACGATCGCGGTCGCTTCGACCGACCGCTTCTCGACGGTCCGCCGCGAGGCACAAAAGGTACTAGCGATCATCCAGAAGGAGATCCGCCGTGCCGAGGACGATCTGCAGAAACTCCTCGAGCAGGCCCGGATCTGGGAACAGGCGATCGCCATGGGCACCTCAACCGGCAGCGCCGGGACGGGGAAAAAGCGCGGCCGCCCGGCCAAGGGCACGGTGGCCGAGGCGGCACCCCGCCCCGCCCGCAAGCCGCGCGCCGAGGGGCCCCGCGTGGACTGGGACGAGGTGCTGCGGTCGGTGCCGGAAGTCTTCGGGATGGAGGACGTCCTGAAGCACCCCGGCGCGGCGGCCAAGGGCCGGGCGCAGATCTATCCGGCGATGAACCGCTGGGTACAGGCGCAGAAGATCGAGAAGGTCGACAAGGGGAGCTACCGGCGGATCTGAGCCTCACGCGGCCTGCTCCACGCGCTTCGCGAGAAGCCGACGGGGCGCCGGCGCCGCCCCCGGAGGGAGGGCGCCTTCGCCGCCTTCGCCTACTTCGCGTCCTTGTAGATCTTCATCACGGCCGCGAGGAACTTGAGCGCATCGGCCTTCGGGCGCTGGAAGGAATTGCGGCCGATGATCGACCCAAACGCGCCGCCCGCCGCGAGGCTGCGGATCTCCTCGAATACCGCCTCGTCACCCTTCGCTTCGCCGCCCGAGAAGATGACGATGCGGCGCCCGGCGAACGAACTCTGCACGACGTGCTGCACGCGCTCGGCAAGGGTCCCGATGGGGATGTTCTGCGCCTCGTAGACCTTCTTTGCGGCTGCCTGTTCGAGGTGCGCGGTCGGCGGCTTCACCTTGATGACGTGGGCGCCGAGCTGGCAGGCGATCTGCGCCGCGTAGGCGACCACGTCGATCGCGGTCTCGCCGTCCTTCGAGATCCCCGAGCCGCGCGGGTAAGACCACACGACCACCGCGAGCCCCTTCGCCTTGGCCTCTTCTGTAAGTTCGCGCAGATCCTCCAACATCACGTTGCGCTCGGAGGAGGCCGGGTAGATCGTGTAGCCGATCGCGGCGCAGCCGAGCCGCAGCGCCTCGTCCACTGAGCCGGTGATCGCCGGGCAGGGGTCGCCGCCCGCCGTAAGCGAGTCGGAGTTGTTGAGCTTCAGGATGAGCGGCACCTCGCCCGCGAAGTCGACGGCGCCGGCCTCGATGAAGCCGAGCGGTGCGGCGTATGCGTTGCATCCCGCTTCGATCGCGAGTTCGAAATGGTAACGCGGATCGTAGCCGGCGGGGTTCTTCGCGAAGCTTCGCGCCGGGCCGTGCTCGAACCCCTGGTCGACGGGCAGGATGACCATCTTGCCCGTGCCGGCGAGGGCACCGTGGTTCATCATGCGGGCCAGGTTGGCGAGCACCCCGGGATTGCTGCCTGCATACCAACTCAGGATTTCGCGAACGCGCTTCGTCATCGGTCGACTCCTTGCCTGAAGGGAAAAGACGCGGTCGGCTGGGGCCCGCGGCGGAGAGTCTGTACGATTCGCACCGGCCGAAGCAACCCCCGCGGTCCGGCGAGCGACCACCCAGCGAGCCGAAGTCGTCGCGCGGCGCGTCAGGCGTCGGCGCCCGGCGGATCGACCGGGTGCGACTCCAAATGCTTCGAGGCATCCCCGATGTCGAACCCGTAGGCGTGCGCGAGGACCAGCACCGGGTGAAGCGCGACTACCCCCGCCCCCTGGCGGATCTGCAGGGCGGCGAGCGCACAATCCGAGCAGGCGGCTGAGCAGGCCTCGCCCGTCTCGCCCTTCATCCCCTCGAAGCACTTGCGCCCCCGGCGCAACGATTCCTCGAAGTGCTCCTTCTTCATGCTCCAGGTGCCGTCGTGGCCGCTGCACTCCTGGACCATCTCGACGCCCTCTGTCGCCACCCAGCGCAGCACGTCGCGGCCGCGAAAGCCGATCTGCTGCTGCCGGATGTGACAGGGGACGTGGTAGCGGACGCGCCCGAGCTTGCGGACGAAGTCCTTGCGAACGCCCCCCGCGCGGTTCAGCTTGAAGAGGTAGTCGCAGAGGTCGAAGGTCGCGGCCGCCACCTTGCGTGCTGCCTCGCCCGGAACGATCTGCGGCACCTCCTCGCGCAGCATCAGGCTGCAACTCGGCGACGGTACGACCACCGCCCAGCCGCGATCCACCCACGGGAGCAGCACTTCGACGTTCGAGCGAGACTGCGCGGCGGCGCGATCGAGCTCCCCGCCATCGAGCCGGGGCATGCCGCAGCACTGCTGCGCCTCCGGCCACGCGACCTCGATCCCGTTGTGCGAGAGTACATCGACCGCGGCCCGACCGGTCGCGGGGTCGTTATAGTCGATGAGGCAGGTCGAGAAGAGCACGACCCGGCGCGGCACGTCGGGTGGCCGGATCTCGCCGCTCTCGGCCGGCTCGACCGCCGGGGTCGGCACCGGGATCGGCCCGGTCGGCGTCGCCGAGCGGGTGCGGTTCTTCCGCCACCAGCGCGGGAAGCTCTCGTCGTGGATCGGCGGCAGCGCCTTGTCGCGGTGCACTCCGAGCACCTTTTCCATCATCACGCGGCTCGCCCGGTTCGTGGTTCCGAAACGCGCAAGCGCCGGGAGAAGGCTCGATGCGCGCCCGACGAGCGAGGGGTCGTGCAGCAGCCGGTCGGGGAGCGAGGTGCCCTCGCGCCGCGTTCGCTGCGCTTTCCACCGCAGGAGGAGACGCGGGAAATCGACCGCCCAATCGTGCGGCGGCACGTAGGGACAGTTCGGGTAGCAGAGCTTGCACTGGAAGCAGAGCTCGACCACGTCGTCGACCTCGCGGTTCGTCAGGTCGCGCGAGTGCGCCGAGAGTTCCGGCAGCTCGTCGCCGAAGGTCTCGGCCACCTCGATTCCCGCTTCGTGCTCGCGCGGTCCGGCGGCCGCCGACTCCTCCCGCAGTTGCAGGGCGAGGACGCTGATTTCGGGGTTCTCCTGCAGATGGCGTTCGCGGTTCGCCTCGGTGCGCCGGTCGATCAGGTCGAACAAGAGCGGAAAGCTGCCGCAGAACTTGAAGCAGAGTCGGCAGGAGTGGCAGATGTCGAAGATCCGGTCTACCTCTCGACGCAGGTCGGCCGGATCCCAGAAGCGCGGATCATCGATCCGTAAACCCATCGATTCAGCCATCGCGTTCTCCGTCCGGCGCTCGCAGCTCAGCCCACGGGCTGCTCGTCGGTGTAGCTGGCAGACTGCCCGCGCGTCTCGGACACCGAGACCTCCATCCTCGACCAGCGCCTCGCCCCGTCGGCGAGCAATTCGTCGCGAATGCGGCCTGCGACGTAGCGGGCGAGTTCCTCCGCCGAGGAGTGAACGATCGGCAGCATCACGACGTCGCCCCGCGGGAGCAGGAAGCGCGAGCCGTCGTCGCGCCAGACGATCTCGACCGACTCCGCAGTCTCGCGAAAGATCAAGCAGTCGCTCTGGGCGGGCAGGATCGTGTACTCGTCGAGAGCGTCGCAGACCCGCTTGGTCGCGCGCTTCACGAGGCCGAAGTCGAGGACGTAGCCGTCGGGCCCGAGTTCACCCTCGACCCGCACGGTCACGCGGTAATTGTGACCGTGCAGGCGCTCCCGGAAGCCGGGGTAGGCGATGAAGTGCGCCGCGTTGAACTTCAGGTATTCCTTGCCGACGAAGATGTCGAAGCGATGCGCGGACATGGCTGCGGACTAGCCCGGTCCGCTCCATTGCGCAACGCGCTCCGGGGAAGGCTCAGTCCTGCACGATCTCCTCGAAGAGTCCGTCGCGAACGACGAGACGTCGCCTCGGCCCGGGTCGCTCCGGGTCGCCGCCGTCATAGGCGACGTCGCCCGGGTAGAGAAATGCCGTCGCGCCGTCGGGCCCGGTGAACCACCGTGGCAGCACGGTCACCACCTGCCGGGCGGCGGCCGCCCGGTGGGCCGTGACCGTGTCGGAAAGTCGCGCGAGTTCCGAGAGCAGGACGAAGGTCGGCGGGACCAGCTGCGCCTCGCCGCGGCGGTATCGTTCGAGGGCATCGGCCGGCCGCATCCATTCGCCCGCGCTGGTTTCGCGTCCGTCGTGGCGGGCTTCCTGCCCAGCCGGAAGGGTCGCAAGGAAGAAGCGCGTGTCGAAGCGCGTCGGCGCCTGCTCCGGCGTGATCCAGTGCGCGAAGAACGAGAGCGCGCCCGGCGCCAGTTCGAGGCGATGCTCGCGTGCGAGCGCGAGCAGGTCGCTCGAACCCTCGTTCAGCGCGCGGCGCATCTCCGCGAGGTCCGGTCCGCCGGGGACCGGCGCTAGCCAGTCGCCGTCACGGCGTGCGAGCAGCACGCCGGCCTCCTCGAAGAGTTCTCGCAGGCCGGCCACGTATTGCGCGAGCGCGCGACGCGGCGGCAGGACGAGGGCGAGCCGGCGGTGCGCTTCGTCGGGGTCGAGGTCGCAACAGCGTTCGTGCAGCGCCTCGTGCGCATCGCCGTCGTCGACCTGCCCGCCCGGGAAGACCAGCATGCCTGCGAAAGAACTGCTCCTGCGGTGGCGGACGACGACGAAGGTCTCAAGCCCGTCGGGGCCGTCGCGCAGCAGCAGGACGCTCGCCGAAGGGATCAGATCCTTCGCCGGGGGCGCCGGCGGCGCATCCGCGGCCGTCACGACTCGGTCCCGACCGGCCTGCTCACGCGGCGCTCCGGGCGGAGGGCTCGGGCGAATCCGCACCCGGCGGCGAGGCCGGGGGCTCGCTCGCGACGAGGGGCCCGCCGCCCTCGAAGCGGTCGAGCACTTCGAGCAATTCGTCGCTGCGGCGGGTTCGCGAAACCGCCTCCCGGAGCGCGCCGCAACCCGGGAAGCCGCGCGCGATCCGGCAGGCCATGCCGCGCAGGCGCGCCGCGGTCACCTTCTCCGGGTAAGCCTCGTCGAGCAGTTCCCGATACCGGCGCAGTGCCGCCATGCGCCCGCCCACGGTCGGCGGCGTGCAGGGCTCGCCGCGCAGGTCCGCCGCGATCTCGGCGAACAGCCAGGGGTTCTCCATCGCACCACGCCCGATCGCGATGCCGTCGACTCCGCTGCGGGCGAGTCGCGACCGCGCCGTCGCGACGCTCACGACGTCGCCGCTGCCGACGACCGGGATCGAGACCGCGCGCTTGACCTCGGCGATACGTTCCCAGTCGGCAGCCCCGGTGTAGAGTTGCACCCGGGTGCGCCCGTGCACGGTCAGCATGGCGACCCCGGACGCCTCGGCCATCCGGGCCACGTCGACGCAGTTGATCGACGACTCGTCCCAGCCGGTGCGGAACTTGAGCGTAAGCGGCACCGAGAGTTCGCGGCGGACCGCCCGCAGCATCCGCTCGAGGTGCTCGGTGCGCCGTAGCAACTCGGCCCCGCCTCCGCGCTTCACAACCTTCGGGACCGGGCAGCCGCAGTTGATGTCGACCAGGTCGACCCCGGTCTCCTGCACCAGGAGCGCCGCCTCGGCCATCCGGTCGATGTCCGAGCCGAAGATCTGGATGCCGATCGGGTGCTCGCCCGGGTCGTAGCGCAGCATCCGCAGCGTCTTCAGGTCGTGGCGGGTCAGCCCCTCGATCGAGACGAACTCGCTCACGACCAGCCCGACGGCGCCGGGACTGCACTCGCGAACGAGCCGGCGGAACGCGGCGTCGGTGACGCCCGACATCGGCGCGAGCACGAGCCCGGGCGCGACCGGAAGCGAGCCGACGCGAAATGCGGCCAGATCCATAGCGAGAGACGATAACGCCGCGACCGGAAGTGCTGCAACGCCGGAGTCCCGGGGCCCGCCCTCGACTCGGCCCGCGCCCCGTGTTTGCCTTTCGCCGGGGCCGCCCGAGGCGCGGCCCGGGAGTTCCCTCATGGAATCACATCGACTCGACGGCCGGATCGCCTTCGTCACCGGCGCAGGCTCCGGCCTCGGCCGGGAGATCGCCCTCGCCTTCGCCCGGGCGGGGGCGCACGTCGCCGTGAACGACCTGCGCCCCGAGGCTGCGAAGAGCGTGCACGAGGAACTCCGCGGGCTCGGCGGCGCCCTGCCCTGCGGTCCGCTGATCGGCGACGTCTCGGAGTCCTCGGCCGTGGCCGGCTGGTTCGCGGTGCTGGCCGGGGCGACCGGCGGGCAGCTCGACGTGATGGTGAACAACGCCGGCTTCGCCGACACCGACCCCGAGACCGAGGAGCGCACCCGGGCGCAGGTCACCGAGATGATGCAGACCGGGCGCGTCACCACCTCGCTCGAAGCAACATCCCGGCTGTCCGACGAACGCTGGCAGCGGATGCTGCGGGTCCACCTCGACGGCGCCTTCCACGGCACGCGCGAGGCGCTCCGGCTCATGCAGCCCCGCCGCAGCGGCCGGGTCATCAACATCGCGAGCATCGCCGGGCTGACCGGCATCGGCCGCACGCCGCACTACTCGGCGGCGAAGGCCGGCATCATCGGCCTCACCCGTGCCGTCGCGCGCGACGTCGCACCGCTCGGGATCCTCGTGAACGCGATCGCACCCGGATACGTCGACACGCCGCTTCTCGACGTGCTGGGCGACCAGCGCGCGATGCAGTCGGCGATCATCGCCGCCCAGACGCCGCTCGGACGGCTCGGCGAGCCGCGCGAGATCGCGTCGGTCGCGCTCTTCCTCGCCGGCGACGGTGCGAGCTTCTTCACCGGACAGGTGCTCTCGCCCAACGGCGGCATCGTGATCTAAGGCGCGAGGCGGCGGATCATGGCCGAGTTCAGCGAGCGATTCTTCCGCAGCGGCGCGCTGCGCATCCACTTCCGCGACTGGGGGGACTCGGCTGCACCGCCCCTCGTGATCGTGCACGGGCTGCGCGACCACTCGCACTCTTTCGACGACCTCGCACGCGGCCTCGTCGACCGTTTTCGCGTACTTGCGCTCGATCTACGCGGGCATGGTGATAGCGAGACCACGCCCTACTACCACGTGGGGCAGTTCGTGCTGGATCTTCACAACCTGGTGCGGGCGCTGCGTCTCGAGCACCCGGTGGTCGTCGGGCACTCGATGGGCGGCGAGGTGGTCGCCAATTACTGCGGCAGCTTTCCCGACGCACCACGCGCCGCCGTCATCATCGAGGGACTCGGGCCTCCCCCGCCGGCCATGACCCAGGAGGTCGCCTGGGCAGTGGCGGGCTTCGAGCGGATCGACCAGGCGATCGCCGGACCACCGGGCCTCGCCGACCTCGACGCCGCCTACTGCCGCCTGCGCGAGCGCAACCCGCGCCTGCCCGAGAGCCGGGCCCGGGACCTGGCACTCCTCGGAACCCGGGCGCGCGAGGACGGCAAACTCGAGTGGAAGTTCGACCCGATGCTCGCGACGATGGCGGTCACCGGACCGTTCCACCTGGAGTACCAGATGGCCTTCTGGCGCCGGATCGCCGCGCCGACGCTGATCGTGCACGGCGGGGAATCGGGCGAGTTCTGGCGCCACCGTCCGGGTGCCCCCTACCTCGACCCCGACGACCTCGCCCGGCGGATCAGCTGCTTCCGCGACGCCGAATTCGCCTCCATCGCGGGCGCGGGCCACATGGTGCACTTCGACAGGCCACGCGAGTTGCTCGCGACTCTGCGCGACTTCCTCGGACGCCGCGCGTCCTGAGACTAGTCGCAGGCCTGCCTCGCCCGAAGAGCGAAAGGGGCCCGCGTGCGATGCACGCGGGCCCCTGGTCCGCGCGGCTCGGGCCGCGCGGGAGCGTCGAATCGGTCAGTTCATGCTCGACTGGATGTCGGAGTCCACGCCGCTGCCGAAGCGGTCACCGAAGAGGATCCCGCGCTCGCGGTACTTGCTCTCGGTCCGCTCGGTGATGAGCCCGAGCCGGGCGAGGTTCGGCACCACCGTGTGCATGAACAGGTCGCTGTTGAGCTTCGCCCAGTCCGGAATCGAGAGCATCATCGCGACGACGTTTTCCGGGTCGAGATCGTACTTGGGGCCGAGGACGTGGAGCATGTCGAACTGCTGGTTCGCATTCAGCGTTTCGAGGATGTTGAACGCGAAGTCCTCCATCTCGTGCATCTCCTCCCGGCTGCAGTCGCGGACCGTGCGGCGCATCGTCAGGATCCCGAAGGCCGCGTGGCGAGCCTCGTCCTGTTTCACGCGTCGGATCACGTCGGAGAGCAGCGGATTCGAGCAGTTCTTCTGGATCATGTCGAAGATGCCGACGGCGACGCCCTCGAAGAGGGTCTGCATGCCGAGCGTCTTCGTCTTCCAGGTCGGCGCCTCGAGCAGCTTGTCGAGCAGCACCTTCAGCGTGCCGCCGATCGGGTAGATCGTGCCGATCTTGCGCTGCAGGAACTTCGCGATCACCTCGATGTGGCGGGCCTCATCGGCGACCTGGGAGGCCGCGTAGAACTTGGCGTCCATCGTCGGGCAGGCATTGGTGAGCTGCCCGCAGATCTGCAGCGCCGCCTGCTCGCCGTGGAGGAGCTGCGACATGGTGAAGGCGAACTCGTCGAGGGCTGCGTCGCGGCAGGTCTTCTCGTCCCGGCCCATCATGGTCAGGATCGTCGGCAGGAGGAGCAGATTCTCGCGGGGCAGGAACCACTCGTCGTGGTCGAAAGGCGCCGACCAGTCGATGTCTTGCTCCGCGTTCCACTGGCCGCGCTTACCGCGCTCGTAGAGGGCACGCAGCTCCTCGACCTCACTCGCGTAGTTCCAGGTCCAATGCAGGTCCATCGGTACGTCGACGTCGATCTGCGCACGCAATTGCGCCACCTTGGCCTCGTCGATGTCCACGACCTCGAAGTTGCCGACTTGCCGCCGATACTCGGAAAGAATCTTCTCCATGTTCCGAACTCCCTCGATTCCTGGTTGTGTCTCTCGGACGTTGATGGTTTTGAAGACGAAGGCTCTGAGCGCGGGCCCGCCCGCGCTCACCGACCCAAAGGGGCGAGGAGCCCGTGGCGCAGGAGGTCGCGCAACTCGCGCTTGCGGCGCTTGACCTCGCCCGGCTCGAACGGGTCCTTGCCGAGGATGTCCGCGCCGAATTCGCGCGAGGCGAAGGGGAAGACGACCTGCCCGATGAGCGTCAGCAGGAGATGCGGCACGTGCACGGTACGGAATTGCCCGGCGTCCATGCCCTCGCGCAACACGGCGGAGATCGACGACATGATGTTTGCGAGAGTGCCCTTCGACTCGATCTCCTCGGGCGTTTCTCCCGGCAGGTCGTCGTCCTCGAAGAGCGAGCGAAGCAGGAGCCGGGCATCGGCGGGTTGGGCCGCGAGCAGGTCGATCAGGTCCTCGACCAGGCGCTCAAGGCGCTGGACCGCCGAACCGCCTGCCGCGAGGCTCCGCTCGACGCAGCCGTCGATCCGCTTGAGAATCCGCGCCGAGACCGCGGCATAGAGTTGGGGCTTGCTCTCGAAGTGATGGAAGAGCGAGGACTTGCCGAGCCCGACGACCTCGGCGAGTTCGCGCAGCCCCACGGCGGCGTAACCGCGCCTCGCGAACAGGCCCTCGGCGGCGTCGAGGATCTTGTCCCGGGAGCTTTGCTCGTGGGGATGCGCAGCGGTGGCGTTCATAACGTGCGGCGACCGACCGATCGGTCGCCTCCTCAAGTAGCCGCTTCGGTGAGCGCGGTCAAGCCAGACGGGCGAGCGCCGCGCTCTGGCGGCACCCCGGGGATCACATGATAGGAGCGCGGGGGCGGTTCAATCGGGCGGCCGATCGGAGCCGCGCGGGCGCGGCCGGGAAAGGGACACCGTGA
>Ga0114969_10002338_pt1 | contig 15616 bp, 26 predicted proteins | sample M_130807_MF_Meta_FD_87316 | JGI IMG/M metagenome (GOLD analysis project Ga0114969, IMG submission 87316) | Freshwater microbial communities from Lake Montjoie, Canada to study carbon cycling - M_130807_MF_MetaG | ecosystem: Environmental > Aquatic > Freshwater > Lake | place: Lake Montjoie...
CAACGCCGCAAACCACAGCCGCGGAAAACCGGAAGTGTTCCATCCGCGCAACTCGGCCTCTCGGTCGCACTCCGCGATCTTGTCGTGAATACGTTGCATCTGCTCACTCACCACCCACCTCCTTCCACGGCACGCCAGCGGTGTCGAGGGCTGAGCGGACTGCCTTCGCAGACATCACTACGTCGAACGCCCTCGGCAGCACCACCTCCGGCGGCGACGACCGGGCGAGGAGGTTGCGGAACACACCCTCAAGCGGATCGAGAGGCTCGCCATCTGCGTCTTCCATGCCCGGCAGATTGTCTGCCGCGACTCGCAATGCCCACACCTCCCGCTCACTCAGCCATCCGCGCGGCTGCGGAGGGGCGAGGTAGAGGGGCTGCGGGACGATGTCGCCTCCAGAATCTATTTCGGCTTGTGTCTTTGATAAGTAGAGCGAGGTGTGGTCAGTCCATTCGCACCTCCACGCCACCGGCTCCCCCTCCCCGCCGCCGCTCGCGGCCTGCATCAACTCAACAATCTCTGCCGCAGCTTGCCTCGCAACAATCTCTGCCGCAGCTTTCCTCGCAACGATCTCTGTCGCAGATTGCCTCGCCCTGTCTTCTGCGAAGCTGTTCTCACCCTGCCATGTCCAGGTTTCTGCAACACGATAAAACCCCATCGCCTCATGAACGATGGCGGCAACCTGCTCACGAAGTTGCTGCCCGCGGCCGCTCGCGGCCGGTGCTTGGACGCGGCGTCGGAAGCTGTAGTACAAGAAGTGTATATGCTCTTGCCCGATATATTCCTCCGTGACATCACACCACGGCGTTGACACATCGCCGCGCATCTCGTCACCGGCTTGGACGACCTCACCCACCTTGAGATCTCGCCACTCGCTCGCGGCCGGTGCGGACTCCAAAGCCGTCTCGGCCGCCGCCGCGCGATCAGCCACGGATTCCAGTTGTGCCTCCAGTACGGCCACGCGGGCTTTGAGCGTGTCCCGTTCGTCGCGGATTTCATTCCGCTGCATGGCGAGGTTGTCTTTCCACAATTTGGACTTTGACAAATCCCGGATCGCGGCGTCACACTCGGCAAAAGCCTCGTCTCTCTGGACGATGAGATCGTTGATCCCGCTGGCGTCTCGGGCCTCTTCCAAAGCGGTGTCAAATCGCTTGCGGGCTTCCTCCATAACGGCCACGCCAGCGCGAAGACGGCCAATCTCCTTTTCGGCCCAAATGACGGCAGCACCGAGTTTGCCGTGGTTCATGTCGTTTCCCCGTCCCCAGTCGCCACCATCGACAATGATGGAAACAGCGTCGTTTAAAATGGCCTTTTGCCACGGCTCGTTTTCGCCAACAGTCGCGTCCCGTTCCTCGTCCTCGACGACGCAGACGGACTCCAGTTGCTCCCGCAACTCCTCCCGCTCGCGAATCGCCGTCGCCAACTGCTGGCGGACTTCGCCCAATTCGCCGTGAAGCCGGTCGCGGTTACGGGCTGCGTCATCCAGCTCGCGGACCGCCGCGTCTCGCTGGTCAAGAGCAGTTTGCCAGGAACCTAAAGCAAACCCCTCGTTCTTTCGGAGTACGTCTACTTCGTACGCGAGGTCCTTCACAGACTCCTCTGCCGCCAGCCTCCGCTCTGTGGCATTGGTGTGCGATTGGAGTGCAAAGTCTAGGTCGCCCTCAAGACGGCAGACCTTCATGTTCAGTTCGCCAACGCGGTCCTCGTAGTCGTTTACGACACTCCGAAGATATTTGCCATCAACAACGGCTTCCCTGAACTCGACCGTGAGGGAGGCGAGACGGTTTTCAAGAGCTTCGCTCCACTTGCGGAGGGCTATGTTAGGGACGCTCTGCTTGCGTTCGTTGAGTCTTGCTTGGAGCTTGGCAATGGTCTTGCCTCTCTCTCGCCATCGCTTCCGGTAGCGAGCCCTGGCCTCGTCGGCACGATCCCGCTCATCCCAGGCTGCAAGCTGGACCTTGCGCACAATCTCCAAGTGCTCGCTGGCAGACACGGGCGAAGCTGCTCCTTCGCCCCGCAGACGTTCTGCCAAGGTTGGGTGTGGATTCGTTCGACCATCCTCCTCCATCCGCACCTTCTCATCTCGAGCGGGGTCGGAACTCCAGGCGTGCGGCATGGGAGTCTTCTTTGAGGGTGAAGGAAGGTCTAGCTCAACCACAACTTGCTCACTGGAGGTGTTGAACTCTTCGGCAAATCGTTCCATGAGTGCCTTGCTGGCTTTCTCCGCAATCTTGCCAGCCACTCGGTTGTTCATCTTGACCAGCTCGTTCTCAGAGAACATGCCTGTCCCCATAATGAAATCGCGTACCGTGGTCATTTCTTCCCCCCTGTGACAACGTCGGTCAAATGGGTCCCAAGCTGCTCAAGCAGCTCGATCCGTTTTCGGAGCAGGCGATTGATTTCTTCCTGGTCTTTCATCCAATCGATCGTGTGCTTGGTGATCTTTGAGTGGAGGCAACTGTACATGGTGGACACGCCAACCGAAGCACACAACGACAAGCCAGAAACGATGATCGCAAAAATCTCAAAGTCTTTCATTTGTTCTCCTTGCCCCACAAAGCCCAACAGAAGTAGCTCACACAGGCCAGGGTCCAAGCGATCCAACCAAAGCCAAACCACATCACGGCCCGCATGCCAGACCAATCCATGGCAAGTTCACTCCGCGATCTTGATGTGGGTGAACAGCCAAACGACGGACTGGACAAGTTGGAATACCCCAAATAGAGCCAGGACAACCAATGTCCCAACGATTGTCGGGAGTGCCTTCATGTCTGGAGCTTGCATGAGTCCGAGTCCCTTAATGGTGAAGAAAGCCTGTTGAACAAAGGTCTCCAACTGGGATTCGAACCCAAATCCCCGTTAAAACGGATCCTCCCACAGCCGCAAATGAAGCACGGCCTCTTGGACGATTGGAGACACCACCACAAAGACTGCCTATAGGTCAGCTTTGAGGAAGGGTCACACCCTTGCGGGTGGACCAGACACACCCCGAAGTTCCCGGTGGAGGAATTGAACCACTCGACAGCCTCTCCACTTATTTAGAGTCAACTGATTTACAGTCAGCCGTGGAGAACACCAGGAGCAATCAACGGCCAAAGACCCGCCGCACGACGCGAACGGGAGCTGCGGCCACGCGGACGGTGCCACGGGTAGCAGCCACGGTCGCCTTGCGGACAGGCTGAGCGATCTTGCACACCCCGCCAGGGCAGTCAGCCACAGCGGTACCAGCCAGGAGAACCGCCAAGAGGGCGGCGATAGCATAGGTCTTCATAGGTCTTCCTTCTCCTCCTTGATAGAAAAACAACCCTCTGGCAAGTCAAGGAGAAACCTACCAGAGGGCTGCAAGGGCACGACCCGCTAGCGAGCAATGCGGGGGTCATTCTACACAGGGGTTCCTAGGACCGCAACCCCACCCTCACGCGTACGTTTTTGAGGGGATTTTAAGTGTGGGGGCCGAGATATGCAAAAAATCTCGGAGAGGTATTGACAAACTCCTACGTCCGGTTCGGGGGGGTAGGGGGTACGCGCAGCGTCCCCGCCCCGGACTGGACGATACTACGGGTGGCGTGGTACGAAGCGCAAGGGTAGCACCAGTAACGGGTTAGGTGTACCGGAAACGGTCGGTGTCGGGCATGCGGTGGACTGGACCGCGCAAGGAGCGAGCGAAGCGAGCGCGCGAAATTTCGGCGGGCGGTCACTAGTGCATCATCGTTGTCGGCTCGAGCTGCGGTCGTCGGCCTGGTGGGCGGCGCCGCGGGTCAACGGAACCGCCGGGGGTTGGCGGTCCCCCCGGCGGCGTGGTTGCTCATCGGCCTGGTGGTCGTGGTCAACGGCTTGAAGCGTCGTAGAACCAGCGGGTCGCCTTCTCCCCGATTGCCTTCTTCCATGCTCGGGTTCCGTGGGCGTGCATGGTTCGGCGGAAAGCTTCTGCGATGCGGGGAACCGCGGTGTCGTCCCAGTCTTTGTACGCCTGGGCGGGGACGGTCGCCAAGTAGCTTCGGATCTCCTGGTGCCCGGCGATTGTGTCCGGGGTGGGTGTGGCGTTCGTGGCCCTGGGCCTGTTGGTCGTGTTGACGATCTCGCCCCCTGCGGTGTGCCATGCTCCCCCCTCGGCGCGGGTGTGATAGAGGCGTCCATCCATAATGACCAGGGCGGGGACGGGCGGAGCGGCGGGGAAGTGGGTGGGGTTCCACGTGTTGACGGCGTTGACGATCTCTCCGACATGGTCAACATCGTTGACGGTGGTTGGGTCGTAGGCTGCCGGGTTTTTTCCGGTCTCTTTCATGGTGAAGCGGTGGCGGTCGATGGTTCTGGTAACGGTGTAGATGGTCCATCCCGTTTGGATGCGTCCCCAGACTCCATTAGAGAGGTAGGGCATGGTATCGGGGCCGATGGCCTCGATGTCTGTGAGGTCGCCGGTTCCGTCCTTGGTGCGTGTCATGGTGGTGGTCGTGTGCTGACACGTTCCCCCGATGACGGCCTGGGGAGCCTTGGGGGCGGTCATGGATTCCTCTTGGGTCCACCCCATAAGGGCCTCGATGGCGTGATCCTGGGCGACGCGGTACGGGGTTTCGGGGGCGGGGCTGGTCGAGACCGGGCGGCGACCGCGCTTAGTGCTATGGCCTGCGCCGCTGCGTCCATCGCGGGCGTAGGATTCCGTGATCGCTGCCACGGTGGCGGGGTTGTCCCCTGTGGCGCTCATGCCATGGATGTACGGAAACCTGCGACGGCCTGTTGATTTCGATCTCCCTCCCCCGGTCTGGGTTTCTGCGGTGCGCCAGCTGGCGCGGCGGGCCTGTTGGGCGATGACGATCGCGGCGCGGGCGTGATCGCCCGCCCCGACGTTGGCGCGTTGCCAGCCGGTTTGGGCGACGGTTTCCCCCCGTTTGAGGGTGGGCGTGGAAAGCCTGACGATCGCACCGTGGTAGTAGTCCATAGCGGCATCGGGGCTGCGGGAAACCAGCGTGGCGTAGGAAAGCCCGGCGTGATCGTTCCCGCCGGTGCGGGGGGCGGTCTCGGCCGCGATGCGGGCGCGGACCGTGTCAACGGCGGTGGGGGCTGGGGCGTCCGGTTTGCGCTTCTTGGGGGCGGCTGCGGCGGGGGCGGATGTCATGTCCCGGACGTAGCGGCGCGCCAACCACGCCAGTGTACGGGTGTATACCATCGGGGGGACGGTGGCGGCGTCGTAGAACGCCGTCTGCGGGGTGGCGCGATCCGCGGGGGCGGCGGTCCCAAGGGTGCGCTGCGCCCATGCTGCGAGGGCGGCGGCGGTTTCGTTGGCGGCGGTGGTGGTGGTGGTGGTGGACATGGGAAGCTCCTGGGTTGGTTGGGCGCTTCGAAGTGAAACACCAAACCGATCCATAAGATAATCCGCCAGCCAGTCTATTGTCAATGGGGGTCTGATTGGATTTCCAGATAGCCACTAGATAAGGATCGGGCGCGTTCCGTTATACTCGCGGGTTCCGAGGTGGGGCGGCGGGAATAGACTGTGTGGCGGACTACCTTCCGTTCGGTTCGACACCGTCCGGCCTCGTCCGGTTCGGTTCGGTTCGACACCGTCAACCCCCCCGCGGGATGGTGAACGCCTGTTCACTACCCTGTGGGGGGGCTTGGTGAACGGCCGTTCATCGGTGTTCGCCTGTTCATCACTCGATTGTGTGGTGTACAGGCGTTCACCGGCCCGGCTGGCCCCCCGAGCCCTAACAAGAGCATACGGGCAGTTTTGCCCCACGCCCTTGCTTGGGCTAGACCGGCAGCAGTGGCCTCGAGAGCCCGATTCCCTCTCACGCCCATACGGGCAGCGAAGGATGTGACGATGCCGCACGACCGAGAAATGATATGGAACTACTACCGCTGCGGTCTTCCTGGTTGGGAGATACCGGAAGACGACCCCATCTGGTGGACTTGTTGGGTCTGGGGCAGCCGCCACATACTACAGAATGTCAGTGAGACCTTGTACGACTACTCGTACCGGCTTGCCGCCCGTGAGGGTCAGGACCACTGGGATGCTATGGCGACTGCCTTGATGTGCGTCACTGGCGTCGGACAAGAGTAGGACATGCGACCCTGCTCCATTGCGAAAGGCAGTGGGGCAGGCTCATGTGCCCTCTATTCCCCTGACAATGAAAGGATGGTGAGGTGGCCAAGTTTGACTTGAACGCCTTCTTCGCTGACGCCAGCAATCGCCATGAGAGTGGCCGCGGCTTCAGGAGGATTCGCTGCTGGGATGGACTTACGTTCAGCGCCCAAGCAAGCGAAGGGCACTTCTGCCTGCCAACAAAGGACTTCGGTCCTTGGACAGCAGTGGAAATTGGATTCCCTTCTCGCAAGGTAGAGGAGTTCAAGGGGTTTGAGGACTCCTGCGATCCCGATGACTCAACGGGAATCTACAGCAGGGTGCCGGTCGAAATTGTCGAAGCTGTTGTTGAGAAACACGGCGGCTGGATAGCGAATGCGGAGGATTCGATGTCGGAATGCGACCGCAAGGAGGCGTTGCTTGCCCGCTGGCGGGACGATGGTTATCCGACGTAGCGTGGACAACAAGTGACACCACACGCCCATACGGGCAGAGGAGGCAGATTTGTGCCAGTGTTGTGGATGCCGAAGTGTCACGCTGACAATCGGCCGGTTCGATTTCGACCTGACCTGGAAGCCAGACTTCTGGATCGGTGGGTACGCATGGGATCGAGACTCTCCTGACGCAGCAGACGGCAGTCCGGAAGAGGAGCACTACGAGTTCCTTCAGGACGAGTCCAAGTTCATCACTTGGGAGGACGAGTACGCGGGAGACCTTCAGCGTCTCTTGGATCTTCACCCCTTCGATCAACAGCCCATGCGGGCAGAGGGGGGAGATGGCTAATCCAAAGAGCGATTGGTTCGCTTACGAAAACAGACTCATCATCTACCAGTACCCTTCTGGGTTTCCTGGTGGCGTTGAGTGGACGTTCGTCATCTGTCGTGACCCGCTCACCGAAAAGTGGCGGGCGCTGGTGTCAGAAGGCGGTGACTTCGACCGAGTCTGCCCGAACGAGTGGAATTACGCCCCGTCGTACAACCATGTGTTGTATATCTACTCGCGAATGAACATCGGGATTTTCCCGTACCTGCATCAAAGCCCGTACTTCAGGCCCGACGAAGACGGCAAGTAACCGAGACCCATCTGTGGGCAGGACCGACACTGCCCCGAAATGGTTTTCGTTCTTGGAGACTGAAGATGAGTACAGCACAACCAATTTGCTTCCGCAGAGTCAGCGACCTCCGCGTGACTCGGTGGGTGCAGCAGTGGGCTAAGGTTCGCCGGTCAGGGCACTGCGTTCACAGACCAGTGCTCACTTTGCAGTTACGGATTCTTCGTGCGAGGAATGGAGTTGAGTCTGCCCTTGATTTCAGGGACAGGATACTCCGCATTGGAGCATACCCAATGAGCAAGTCCTTCTGGGCTCCGGGAAAGACAGGGCCAGACTTCTGGCAGTACCGACCGTACTCCACGACGAAGCTCGACAACCGAAGGGAACGCAACAACGTTCGCTTCTGGTGCCGTGGTGCTGGGGTGAGACTTTGAACATCAACGTCCAGTGCATGGTCTTGGTTCTATGGGCAGGCGTCTGTGCTGTTGCCCTCTTTGACACCAGAGGGAGGTGACCTTTCAACGCCGTCAACCCCTACATCGTTCGCACGCGGAGCCGGGTTCTCGCCCGCTTCCCTGATGAGTGGGCAGCAAAGCAGTGGCTACGAGATTACACCTCGCTCCACGGGCATGGTGCCTACTTCTGTATCGACAACAAAGCAATGTTCCCTTGTTTGCAGTGGGGGACGATTACTATTTCACGGAGCGTTCTTCTGTGAGTGACGAGACTCATTACGAATGGTCGATTGGTCCGGTCAAGATGACGCTGACCAAGAAAGACCAAGCAAACGGCTGGTGCTACTGGACATACGCCTTTGAGTTCAACAACTTGGGACGCATCGCTGCAAGGAGCATGGACGGAGTTAGTTATCACGACTACGTCCGACAGATGCTCGACTCGGCGGAGGCAGAACTCCAAGTGAGCACGAAAGACCACGACCTTCAGGTCAGGGTCGCTAACTACATGACTGAGTTCCCCTTCCTATGCAGAGAGGTGACCGCCTAATGTGTCTCGCAATCTATAAGCCCGAGGGGCTCCTCATTCCTGAGGACCACCTCGAGGAGGGTTTCGTCAGCAACCCTCACAGTGCCGGTTTCGCTGTCGTTGAAGACGGACGCGTCCGCATCTTCAAAGGCTTCTTCAAATACAGTGACTTCCTGGACGCCTACCGACCGTGGGCTTTCAGGCAGGCTCTCGTTCATTTCCGATGGGCCACTCATGGTTCACGCGATGTGAAGAACTGCCACCCGTTCAAGGTGACGGAAGATCTGGTCATGATCCACAACGGTGTGCTGGACATTGCGACCACCAGCAAGCCGCGACGCAGTGACACATGGCACTACGTCGATGGCGTGCTGGCCCCGATGGCACAGCGTGATCCGGACTTTTTCATGCGTCCAGAGATCGTCTTCATGGGTGGGCAAGCTATCGACGGCAGCAAGTTCTGCTTCCTGCGTGCCGATGGTGCCTACGGAATATGGAACGAGAGCGACGGCCATTGGGTTAATGGTGTTTGGTACTCCAACTACAGCTACAAGCCCACTTCCAAGTACGGCTACTACAGCTACGGTGCTGGTTCGTGGGAGAAGCAGCCGGACGGCACTCACAGGTATCTCCCTCCACCGGAGACGGTCAAGAGAATCGCCAGTCTTGCCAAAGAGTCCGGCGATGACGACGACGACACGACCACGGATCACACCGCCATGCTATCGGCACCCGTCGATGCGTGGGATGACTACGCAGATCAGGTGCGTGAAGAGGCGTGGGGCGACTCGGACTTCTTGTCTGGTCTGCCTCACGACATCCAGTTCCAGTACGAAGACTTGCTTGAGGTGGGGTACTCGATGGATGAACTCGACTACATCATCAAGACGGAAGGTCAGGACGCTATCACGAACTATCACTACAAGGTCAAAGAAGGAACCTTATGAGCACGATCACAGAGACCGTCACGCTTGCGGACGGCGACGAGTATCCCAAAACCCAGGCAGTGCTTGCGGCAGACGGCCTATACTATCGCCCCGACGAGACGGTGGTGCTGGAGGACGGTGACATCTGGCCAGTCGAAGAGGCACTCCAACTCTTTTCTGGCGGTTACGTCAGGAATGACGACGACGATGTGGTTGCGCTACACAACGGCAGCTATGCCTACGCCGATGACTGTGTGTGCATCAATGACGATTGGTACTTGGCTTCTGATTGTGCGGAATGCGTCGAGTGTGAAGCCTCGATTGTTCGTCGCAGTTCCTATCACCACCCGCACGGCGGTAGGATGTGCAGTTCTTGCTACGACGAGGTTGTCCACTCCTGCGAAGACTGTGGATGCGAGGGCGTTGACGCCGAAATGACCTGCGACGAGTATGGCAACTACCGTTGCGAAGCTTGTGGATCTCGCCACAGCTCTGGAGTGGTAGGCTACGGTGACCGAACGGCAGACACCATGCGGTCGGAGACCGTGGATAAGCTGCGGTTCGGGATTGAACTTGAGGTCGAAGCCAATACCGGCCAGCAGGATGGTGCCGAATGGATCCGTCAGTACCTTGCCACAGACTACTGTGTCCTCAAGGAGGACGGATCGCTGTCCGATGATGGGATCGAGATCGTGACCCGCCCCGACAGTGTGGCTGTTCACGGTCGCAAGTGGGCCGAGTTCTTCGCCAACAGGCCGGAACGTCACCTCGCCTCGTGGACCACTGGACGGTGCGGAATGCACGTGCATGTGTCCAAGTCTGCCTTGTCACAGCTTCAGCTTGGCAAGATCTTGGTGTTCATCAATGAGCCCACTAACCAGGAGCTTGTGTCTAGGATTGCCGGTCGCACCAGTGACCGGTGGGCACGTACTTCCAAGAAGAAGATCAGCGATGTTCGGTACGGCGACGAGCGGTATGTTGCCCTCAACATTACCTCCCGCACGGCAGAGTTCCGGATCTTCAAGGGCACGCTCAACAAGCGTGGCTTCATGAAGAACCTTGAGTTCTGTCAGGCTCTCGTTGACTTCTGCGGTCCCGCCAATCGGTCGATGTCCGAAGCCGTCAGTGCCTCCGCGTTCGTGCGGTGGCTGCCGCGTAAGACCTACCCTCACCTCCATGACTTCCTGACCGAAAAGGGATTCATTGCCCGCCGTCCCGGCAAGAAAGGAAAGTAATCAGCTCATGGGATTCTGTTACAACAGGCTTACAATCCATGCCGACGCCGGGTTTGCTTCGGACATTGTTGACGCATGGAACAAAGGCGACGTTTGCGTCGCGTTGAACGAGCGATATGCTAGCGACATGCACCTGCGGAGAGACCGTCCGGAACGCGAACAAACGGCCGTTCGGCTTTCGTACTTTGGCTTTGATACTCCCGTTGGCAGGAAGACCTTCGACCCTTACCTGTCCGCGTCTGTCGATGGCACCTCGGTAGTCATGAAGTTTTCTACGGCATGCACTCCGTCGATGATACGCAACATGCTAGTGTCTCTGATCGGCACTAAGATTGAAGGGTTCCGGTTAGTGTCTACTGACCCAACCGACAAGGCGGTGTACGTGGCAAGCGACTGGAAAACAAACTACTGGATGGTTGTTGGGAATGCTGAATGGATTCGTGGCCGGATCCCTGCTGCCATAGTGGACGAGTGCCACCTTGCATCGTGGGTAGAAGAGGAGGGTGGGTGAGCATAAGAATAAAGATTGACCCAGGCTCGCTCGCGGAGGTTCCTGTTCGCAGGATTCGTGAGCGAATGGCAGACAGGCCCAGGTATTTGGTTGTTGTGTTCGACCACGGCCTTGGTTACTGCGAGCCGGGCTACGGACAAGGATGGAGAGAGGCGTGGCAGAACGCTGGTCGCCCGCAAAACTGGGCTGCCTATCAGATCTATCCTTTCGCACAATTGAAGCTGCTGCCAGAAGGCTTCCATGTTGTGGTAGCCAGTGAAGATGTACCGAAGTACATAGAGCACCACCTTATTGCTTGGCCTCTCGGAAAGTCCGCGTCTAGCTGACGCATAACAGAAAGCTACCCATGCCACCCGACCCAAACGCTACGACCGTCCTTCAGTTTGCAACCTCCATCCTAAACACGCTCTCCTGGGATCCAGACGCACTGGTTCGGGTAAATGGAGGCGATCCCATGGAAGCGTGGGTTTTCTTGACTGAAAAGATCTTAGCCGCAGTGGACGAACTTGAAATCCTTCTGGAGAAGAACAAGTAATGGCTCATACACCAGGACCGTGGGTTACTTCCGACACGAAGTTCGCTAACGGCATCAGGACTGAGGTAGAGGCAGCCGGTGAGTGTGGCCCCATCTGCTCTTGCATCAGGACTGTCAATGCCCGCAAGGTTCGATCATGGAATGAGGTAGATGCCAATGCCAAGCTCATCGCAGCAGCACCGGAGCTGCTCGACGCTCTCAAGGTTTTTGCCAGAGAGTTTGGAAAGGAAGTAGACAACGACATCGAGATGAACGGTTCTGATACTGTCGAACGGGTGTGCTTCGTCTGGCCAATCATCAAACGCGCAATCAACAAAGCAGAAGGGAGGAACGCATGAGTATGGACCCATTCGAAGGGTACGAGGCGAGGATCAAGGAACTGGAAAAGAATAACACCGAACTCACGGAGAAGGTGGAATACCTTCGCGGCTTCATCACGCGGATGAACATAAGGGTTGGCTCGCTGCCGATGCCCGCCATCGTCCGCTGGGCTATGACACCCGACCCCAAATCGAGGGGTCTTGACACCAGCAATTCCATCACGTAGAAAGCACATGACGAGTCCAACACCAGCTTTTAGGAGACAGAAAATGCCAAAGTCCCACGTGACTGAGGTGGATTACTGCCGGGCCTACCGGCGAGCATTCGAAGAGGGCAAGACCTACGAGCATCTCGCCACTGCTCTCGGACTGTCGCGGGGGGCAGTGCATACACGCAAGTCGTTCTACGTCAAGCGTGGCGTCAAGTTCCCGCCGCTTGCGGAGTCGAAGCGGGGGCGTGGGAGGATTGAGGTGTCGGTCCTTAACTCGATCCTCGCGGGCAGAAAGGCGGCACTCTAATCTATGTACACCATCACCCCCAGGAAGCCACGCATGGCAGGGTACCGAACTCGTTTAATCATTGACCCTTCCGATATCCCGGATGGGTTTGTTCAGATCGCACGCATGGCCAGCAACCGTACTGAAGCGGTGTGGCTATCGCGGGCTCACTCAACCGGGGTGATTGATGCTGTCAAGCTGGCTCGATTTGCCAGCGACAAGACCGGCAAGGTCTATGTCGATCAGCAGCAGGCATGGGAACTGATTGAGGCCCGAAGAAATAAGCCTCGTCGCATGAATGCTACTCCCGAAGAGAGACCATGGGCCGATGTCCGCGACGAGGGTTTGCGTGACATGATGTCTCAAGAACGCCAGCCACAAGACCCGACGATGAGTGAGGTGTGCAGGCTGACACTTGCAGTTCAGGATCTTCAAGCTGCGGTCGAACTTCTGACGGAAAGGTTGTCTAGTGCGAACATCATGCCCTCAGCCTGACACAGATCCTGAAGATTTCGTGACGCTTGAGATGATAGGCGGGTCTCTTGATGGAGGGTGGCTTCCTATCCCATTGCCTTTGCCGCCCCGATTTATGCAGGTGGTAAGGCTCCCCAACGAAGTGGAGGTATACCGTTACGAGGAAAGATATCCAAAGAACGGCGAGTCAACCAACCCGCGGGTTGTCTACACGTTTGAAACCTATGCCCGCACCACCGCGGATCTTGCATAGGATTTGCAACCGATGCAACGAGCACAAGGAGACTACACATCCTTGTGCTCATTGCGGTTGCCCGGAGTTCCGGGTTGAGATAGACCCGCAACTCTTACTTTTTGAGTAGAGGTTTACACCACATGACAGAGAAGCATATTGATTTTCTGATAGCGGCCTTCTTTATCTGCTTATACCTGCTGCTCACCAGCCCACGCAGGCCCACGCGAACACGACCCAACACACCCTAGACCGATTCTCTATCCAAGGATACCAACCAACGTGCAATTCATAGACTCAGAGAAGCTGGCTACTGCTCTGGACGCAATGGCAATCAAGCTTTCGGTATTTAGCATCTCTTCCGACGCGGCTAGCATGGCTGCTCAAAGATTGCGTGACCTTCATCAGGAGGTTGAACGGCTGACCACGCTGCGCAACACGGCGGCTAACGCTGCTAACACGTACCGCACGCCACGTCCAGCTCCTGCACGCCGGGCAATCAACGGCGTGGAAGTTGAGCGCATGGGCGAGAGCGTGATGCACCGAGTGCGGTTTGCAGAAAGCGTTCTTGATTACTCGGTGCGAGACTGGGACGCCGTCACGTTGTACAAGTATATACTGCGGTCTTTCGCCAATCAGCTTGCGGACAGTCTCGGCGTACTCTACACATATCGCGATGCCATGGACGAGGACTATCGAGACGACACCTTTGTTATTTATGATCTCCAAGGCGAGCGTTCCGCACCTACAGCCTTAGCGATTGCGGCCATGAGTTTTGCCAACACGGCGAACCAGTCTTATGGCGACAGTCCACGGGATGTTGAACACGCCGCGGCGATCGAATATGGCCTGCCTGGAAGGTACGACGAGAACGGAAGATGGATATGCGAGTGCCGATCGTGCGTTGAAGTGCGCGAAGGGATTGCACTTCCTGATCGTCCGCAGGATCGCCTTCCACAGGAGGTTCAAAACGCCATCGACACATTACGCGGGACGACGGCGCGTTCGATGAGTTCATTCCGACAGTACCTTGAGCCTGAGTCGGAGCGTGCAATCTCCGCGAGTGACGACGCGGCAGAGGCGGTGGCGCGCTGGCGGGGAGCGGACGCGGCTGACATCGCCGCCATATGGCAACCTGTTGGCCAGTACGCTAGGAGGCTTGCGGAGATCATGGAGGGGGAGATGCGTACGATGTCTCAACCTCCAGGACCACCGGCTGACCCGCAGTACGCGGAGCCTGAGTCGGAGCGTGCAATCTCCGAGAGCGACGAGAACCATTGGCGAACCAGGGGTGTGTGATGAAAGCTTACGGGTACGCACGGGTGTCTACTGACGAGCAAGAGCAGTCATCTGACAACCAGATCCAACGGCTGTCTGCCTACATCTCCTCGCTTGGGCTGGAGTGTGGCGGCGTGTTTGCGGACGAGGCAGTGTCTGCCAGCAAGAACCCGATGGAGACACGCAAGGAAGGGAAGAAGCTTTGGGATCTCCTCCAGCCTGGGGATATGGTGGTCATCACCCACCCCGACCGTGCGTTCCGTTCGCAGCAGGACTCTCACAACACCCTTGCCCTATGGCGGAAGCTGGGTGTCAAGGTCAGGTTCCTCGACTTGAACCTTGACCTTGACACCCCGGAAGGTGGGCTCATGTTCGGAGTCATCTCGGCTGCTGCTGAGTACGAGGCTCGCATGACTGGACGCCGGGTCCGTGCCATCTATGCCTACATGAAGAAGAACAACATCCCCTTTGGGCCTAGTCGTCCGTGGGGGTGGACCACCAAAGACCGGGCTTATGTGTCGTGCGAGAAGGAGCGAGAGCTTGGCACGATGGTGATGCTGTCACGCGACAGCGGCAGGTCTTGGGCTTCCATTGCCCTAGAGGTCCAGACTCGAGGGACTCGCAAGCCTCAAGCCAAAGCTGGGGCCAAGGGCTGGTACACACGGACAGATGTCAGACGTTTGTACTACGCCGCACAAGACGGATACCCAATTCGTCCGCAAGAATCTTTGCCAGTCGTCGCGTCCGCAGAGACGCCGTTCTGACAGTCAGTCCGTACTTCGTGGCCACCGCTTGGATTGTGTAGCCGTTGATGAATCGGTCAATGGCCAGTGGCCTGTCCTTCTCTTCAAGATCTGCAATGACAAGACGAATCTCGTCTGCCTCATCCATCTCAGGGGCGAGCCTCTCGGCTTCGGCAAGAGACAAGCGGATGCCTGGAGTGCGAGTGGTTCGCTTGATGTGCTTGAGCATTGCATTCAAGATCGCCCTGGCAAAGTACGCCTTAGGGTAAGGCAGTCGTGTCTTGTCGTAGGTCCTAGCTGCCTTGGCAAGGGCAAGGTACCCCTCCCCCTGAAGGTCATCTACGTACAGCCACTTCTGCCAGCCCGGTCGGAACTGAACGAAGTAGTGAGACAGCGTACGAACAAGGTGCATCCACTCAACGGTTAGGTCTTGTTGATGTCTTGATAGCTTCAATCTCTTTTTCATGCGAATCCAATCGGAACTCATGCTGCTTGAGAGTTTCTTTCATCTCATCAAGCATCTTCGGCAGGGTCTGAATGGTGCTCGCAATCACGGCAACCTTGGCATGCAGGCTAAATGCCCACGGCGTCACCGCCGCGGCGACCGTGACAAAGAGCATCCATAGTTCTGTTTCAGGCGTCATCTAGTCCTCCCCACAGCATCCTGCACAGCCAGTCACCGGCCTCGCTGGTTAGTTGTCCTCGGGCAACGTGCTTGGCAATGACCTCGACAACGTCAAGTTCTTCTCCCTC
>Ga0114969_10002340_pt1 | contig 15614 bp, 21 predicted proteins | sample M_130807_MF_Meta_FD_87316 | JGI IMG/M metagenome (GOLD analysis project Ga0114969, IMG submission 87316) | Freshwater microbial communities from Lake Montjoie, Canada to study carbon cycling - M_130807_MF_MetaG | ecosystem: Environmental > Aquatic > Freshwater > Lake | place: Lake Montjoie...
CTTCTTGAACCATTCAAAAAAGTTGGCAAGTTAACTAGCGCGTGGAAGTCTGTCATTCTCCCGTTCTCATTGCGTTGGCAGGTAGGTGACCTTGTTGGTAACGTATTGAACGCTTGGCTTCGAGCAGACGTGCCACCTGCAGAACTTGTCGCAGCAATGAACGATGTCAAAAACCGTTTAACCGTAGGCGACGATGGTCTTGTACGCACCCTAAAATCCAATGTTGCCAACGACGCTGCGGTAGACCCTGTCATTGCGTCGCTGTTAGGTGCAGGACTTGAATCAAGAGGTTTGCGTGAAGCAGAACTGTCAACAATCCGTGAAGGAACCTTGCAACCTGCCCGACCTAGAGAGTTCAAAAGGTACTTCCCACGCTTCCGAAAAAAAGCGTTCAATGTCAACGCAACACAAAACCTTATGGCTCGCGCAGCGTTAGCAATAACAAAACTAGAAAAAACTTTGACAGAACAAGGTCGCTCAATTGATGAGATCAACCCCGCTGGTCTACTAAACGACCCCGTCCTGTATGACGCTGTTGTAAAAGCTGTGCAAGAAACAAACGTTGCGCTAGGTGCGTTCAGCGAAATGACACCTTGGGAACGCAACACCCTTCGACAAGTGTTCCCGTTCTGGTCATGGATGAGATACATCAACAGGGCTGCAGCAGAACTGATCTTAAACCAGCCTGACCGCGTACTTCTAGCAGCCCACCTTGGCTCACTTGTTTCAAGCGGTGAAGGCGACGACTGGCTTGACTGGCTACAAGAAAAAACCCCAGGCCCGTTTGGTTACCTGTTTGACCTACGGTTCTTAAACCCATACGGCGACGCTGCACTATTCCAAAAGAACCCATTAAAATTCTTAGGGCAAGAATTCACATCCATTTCGCCAGTCATCCAAAAATCGGTTGACGCAGCAAACATTGTCTCCAACTATGCAACTGGCTCTAGGCTCATCCCATACGGTAGAGAAGTCTCTCGACCAGGGTACACCGAAGGTGGCATAGGCCAATCCGCTATGGGCTTCGGAGATATGTTAGGCGAACTTGGCTACACAGGTCTGACAGCGTTCGGTGGGCCATACCGGAACTTACTAGATGTCCTACCTAGCAGGATCCCCCTACTTGCCTCCAGCGGAAACATCATTGGCACAAATGTGGCTATTGGCCCGATCAGTCGTTTCCCGCAAGGTTCCCGCAAGACAGGCGAATACGCTCGACCACGCCTCAGTCCGACAGTTGGCAGGTTAAGCGCAATCCTGAAGACGTTCGGTATACCTGCACCCATCTTCCAAATCTCTGAAGCCAACAGGATCGGCGCGCAACAAACCAGCGAAGATGCCAAAGCACGCCTGCAGAGAATCATAAATAAGATACAGTCCGAAGGATGATCTACAAACTTGAAGTCCACGGCAGGCGACCCACAACCCTGAACCAGGAACGCAAAGTCAACAACTGGGGTGCTAGAGCCAGCGACACTAAATGGTGGCGGGCGCAATACGCCGAACTGGCAGCCGACATCCCCCCGATGGCTCGAATCCACATCTCGGTCATCCCCTTACACAAGAACGGCAGGTCACCGCAGGATGTCGGGGCGTGTTTCCCTGCAGCCAAAGCGGGCATAGACGGCCTCGTGGACGCAGGGGTGATACCTGACGACACACCTGACATCGTTGTGCGTGTAGACTTCTATGCACCAGTAGTCTGTGGAGAAGACGGACTGAGAATCGAGATAAGGAACGCCGATGAACCCAATGTATAGCAACGCACTATCAGGACTCGCAGCAGGTATGGCTGGCGGTGGCGGCGCACCTATGGGTGGCGGTATGCCTGGTGAAGGTATGCCAGGTCACGAAATGCCAGGCGAAGGTGGACAGATGGTTCCTTGTCCGCTATGTCAAGGTACTGGCATGATCTCTGAAGATATGTTGTTTGGTGCTGAAGGTGCTGGCTCTATGCTTCCCCCTCGTCTTGCAGCCCGTGGTGGCGGTATGCCAATGGGCGGTGGCGCACCTATGCAGATGCCACCATCGTCCAGCCCATCACCATTCTCTATGGGCTAAACAGCCGTGCTTCAGATTCCTGCGCGTCCATCTGGCAATGTTCAATTGCCGTATACGACAGCAGATATGGCTGAACGTCTCGCAAAACGCAAAGCCGAGAAAGATCGACAGGACATTCTTGACTCGCTTAAAGGTGGTTTAAGTTACGGCAAAAGTGGCGTAGACATCACCCCACAATTATCCCAAGTTGGTGGCATGGTCAAAGGGTTGATCCAAATGCCTGCGGCAACAGTCATGGACGTTGTGTCAGGAATCGTACGCCCGTTAGACAAATATGTTGGTGGCGTTAAAGACCCTGTAGACCAGTTCCGACCCGAAGACTACGGCACATCTAACTTGATAACAGGTACAGCGCAAGGCTTAGAGCAAGCAGGCCGTCGAGCAGTCGGTGACATTACCGCTATTCCCCGTGTAGGCAAACCGTCGGCATCACCTACGGCGACAGACATTAAACGACTCGGTGTCATTGAAGGGTTAAGTAAAGCCGGTATTGATTACGGCAACCTTGCTTTGACGGCAGCACCGTTCGTAAAACCTTCAGCGTTTGGTATTAGTAACGCATATAAAGATATGTTGGAAGCGCGTCTTGCCCGTCAGAACCGCAGTCCGTTCCCTACCGTCAAAACACCTGGAGCGTTCATTGATGTTGATGCTTTACAGGGGTCGCGTCTACCAGCCCGCATCGTAGACACCCCAGCCACACCCGCTACACGACTCGCTGAAGCACAAACGCAACGCGCATTGCCACCAGCAGCACAACGCGCACTAACTCCAGCACAAGTCGCGCCAATTGAAGTAGCACCACGCGCACCATTGCCGTGGGTTAGAAATGCGCTACCCAACAGTAGAATTGTAAAATATACTGCACCCGTTTTAGATAAATATGGTACAAGAATTTTAGATGGGAAAGATATTACATTGCGTTCATTAACAGATAAAAAATCATATGAAATGATGGACGGCGTAATGCAGATTGTTGTTGATTATAAAACACAAACAGCAACGCTAGAAATGATGGGCGTTGCAAATGAATTTGTGACACCTCAACTAGCCGCAGCCGCATTCGCTGAATTAAGCGCATTTGATTTCCTTAAAACAAAATACCCTTTAATACCATCGCGCAATATACCTCGACCATTAATTGAACAATTACAACAAGCTGGTTTAATTGACCCAAATTATGAGATACCCCCACCTGGGCCACAAAATATGAACGACATTGTTCAGCGACCACTTACACTTGCGTCCGACAGACCTTTTGACTATGAAGTTATTCCACAAAATTATCAATCGTATTATGATTCTATAATTGACTCCATGTTTCCACAAAAAGTTTTTGAACCAAATTATGTAATCGATAGTGATGCCGCAGCGCATTATTTTCTTGATAATGGTGGTGCTTTAGACCAAGTACCACCTCAATATCTATGGCATGCTATTGAAAGTAATGGATTCACAGGTGGAAGATTTGACCAGATTGGTTCTGCTGGCGGCCATATTGGCATGGATAGATATGTTGACAAAGCAACAGGAAAATACATTGGATTAAAATACCACCCTGGCAAAAAAACATTTGCACTTATCCCTTCGGAATTAGAAGGCCCAATGGCAGAAATACTAAGTAACGATATCGCTGTTGACCTCGGATTTCTAGATATGAATTTGCGTCCAATCCATCATAGTGATGGAAGCGTTTCTATCATTACGGATCTCGCCCAAGATGTTTACGGTGGTGACATTTTAGATAGTCACATGGCAGAATCAATCGGAAAAGTTGATCCTTTCGATATAAATAATCGTTCAGCTGCCCCAGCAAACTTTGTGCCAATAGAAGACCGTATCCGTTTGGCAGTTTTAGATGAATTAACTGGTAATGTAGATCGAAATACTGGAAACATTTTGTTTTCTGTTGACCAAACTGGAAAAGTTCGGTTAGTACCGATTGACCACGAAATAACTTTAGGCGGCGTGGGCCAAAATAGATTGAAAGAAAAAGTTGCTATGAATTGGAGTATTCGTAATGCCTACAATCGTGACAAATTGCAATTATTTGAAGAAATTAAAACAATAATTGCAAAAATTCAACAAGAATTAAAACCAAAAGCTCAACAAATGCTTCAAAATTTTGAGGCAAAACTTTTAGAGACAGCAGCAGTAGCCAAAATTGACACAACAAAGTGGTTTCGAGATCCTGCAAACCCAAATTCTAACTGGGCAGCTTTTGACTTTGAAAAGAAAATTAAATACTTTGAAGACAATCTAAATACGTTTTTGTCTGATACGCCTGACGCTATTACCCAAAAATATATAAATGAAATTAAGAAAGGTAATCCTTAACGATGAGATACATTCGAATTATTGCTGACGGACATCCAAACAATAACAACGCTGTCATACTTACAGACAAAACCAGCGCAACCGTTTACGCTGACACACCGTCATATAAACAATACGTTGAACAAATGATTGGTGACAGTCGTGGTGAAGAACTTGAAAATAAATTTGGTCGAATGTCGTATGTTTCATCTGAAGTTGGCGACATGAATCAAAATGTTATGAACTTGGTAAAAGCGTTTTCAATGACGCAACCGCAACAAAAGATGTAGCACCTGCTCACAGCGTCATTTAGTCTTGGTGGCTTGACTAAAGGTGTCCGTCAAGTAAACTTGGTGTTGCCAACACAAACGTGATGTTGAAGGCTTCGAGCCTCTATCACCCTTAACAAAGGAATTTATGCGGCCAATCACCAAAGCCATACTTGCTATTTGCGTTATCTCATCATGTGCTACACCATCTAACAACACCGTCGTGGACATCACACCGCTAGTAAAACGGTCAATGAATACGGTAGTTATTGTGACTCCGGCGCAACTCCAAGTTAAGCTGCCAACAACCACAACTGAAGTTCCTCTCGCCTTTGACATCGGTGATCTGATTGACGAGCAACGCAACTTGCATGGTCTATGCGGAGAGTTTCACGACCTGGCTATCGCTGTTGGTTGGACAGAAGATCAATGGCCCAAACTAAGCCACATCGTTGACCGAGAAAGTCGCTGTGATGTTCGAGCGCACAACGACGCAGATCCGATGTCTGGTAGCCGAGGCTTAATGCAGATCAACGGCTACTGGTGCAAGAGCGTCAAGTACAATCCGTCAGGGTGGCTCCAGGCTAAAGGCATCCTGACCATTTGTGACGACCTGTACGACCCTAAAACGAACCTGCGTGCGGGGCTAGCCATGTGGAAATACAACGACGACCGAGGCAAAAACGGCTGGTCACCGTGGAATTTATAAAAAATCCTTGACTTTCATACACCCATGCCACATAATTAAACTGTGCCACACCCCACCATTACGGTGAGGGTAAACCAAACAAAGGGGAAACCATGACAGATATAGTGCCAGTACCATTCAACAGCTCGTTAGAGCTTCAAGGACAAGACGGTCTGCGAGCAGCGATTATGCAGGCCGACACGGGTCGTGCAGAGTTAGCTTTAGCAGGAGACTACACACAGCTACTCAAAGGGTTGCTGTACCTCAAAGACATCAAAGCCGACCTGGACACATTGATCCGTGCCTGCGAAGATGACATCACCACCCTCATGCCTGAGAAGAAGATGTTCATTGACGATGTCGGAACAGTTGAGCGTCGCACCTCATCCACCCGCAAATGGGAATCCGAAGAACTATTACGCCACATCACCCGATCAGTCCTAGACCCACATCGCACAGGTGAAATTACAATTCATAATGTTGTGCGGTTAATTGACACATTGAAAGCAGTACTGCCATTCACAGCGTCGCTGGGTTGGCGTGTCACCGCCTTAAAAGAACTGGGCATTGATGTCTCAGAATACTCCGAAGCCACACACGGTCGTCAGACCGTACAGATCACAAAGTAGGGAACCATGACAAACATTGAAGTAGCAAGACCGCTGTCGCCAGCAGAAGTGAACTGGAAGACAGCCCAAAAGATTGCGAACACACCGTTCGTGCCGTCAGCGTTTCGAGGCAAACCCGAAGCCGTATTCGCAGCAATCCTGTACGGAGCAGAGCTGGGCATCGGCCCCATGCAGTCACTCAACTGCATCCACGTCATTGAAGGCAAGCCGTCAATGGCACCGGAGTTGATGCGTGCGCTCGTAGCCAAAGCAGGACACCGTATTGATGTCAAGCTCTCCAGCAACGACAAAGTTGTGTTGTGGGGTAAGCGTTGCGACAACGACTCCGAAGCGACTGTCGAATGGTCTATGAAGGATGCACAGATGGCAGGTCTCGCTGGCCGTGGAGCGTGGAAAACTTATCCTCGTGCCATGCTGTTGGCGCGTGCCACATCTGAACTGTGTCGCATGGTGTTCGCAGATGTTGTCGCAGGATTGTCGTACACGCCCGAAGAAGCATCGTCTATAGCAGGTGTGGAATGGACTGAGAAGCCTGTCCACGTTGAGCCAGCACCCGAACTGGCAGCACCACCAGCACAGCCTGCACCTGTTGAGCCTGATTGGGAAGAACACTCAGAGAACGAACCAACCGAAACTTGGGAGAACGCGTTCCCTAACGCCGAGATCCAAGACGCTGTGATCGTTGAACCTGACCGCCAACCAACCAATTTCGCTACTACCAAGCAGTTAGGTATGGCTCGTGGACTGTTGCGCGAATGGGGAGTCAGCTCTGCAGATGCTCTGAGCCTTGCCTCAATGCACCTTGGTCAAGAGTTCTCGTCACTCGACCTGTTGAGCAAGATGGAGATCTCGTCCTTCATCAAATACCTGCAAGAGAACCACCCTGGCGGTGTTTCGTGAAGTTCATAGACCTCATGATCCTGCGCCGTAACGGGCGACAAGGCCACCTGAACCTACTGTCACGCCACCTAATCGCTTGCGCCGACCAAATAGACGAACTACGCCGAGAAAACAAAGCGTTGCGTATTCGAGGCGAACGCCTAGCACAAGCGATAGAGAACAACGACTGGACGATTGACTACGCAGAGATCCTCAGCGACAGCGTGTCAGCCTGGCGGGAGTTTGACGAATCGTGAACAGCGAGCAAGGACTATTCAACTTCATCCCCGTCAACTGGGTAGGCAAAGCCCGCTGCCGAGGCATGGATCCCAACATCTTCATGCCGGAGCTGGGCGCACCAACTGAACCAATTAAAGAGATATGTAACGGCAACGAAAAAAGGGTGTTCAACCGTGCGCGTCAAGTCCATGAGACTGTAGGTGACCCGCCTTGCCCAGTCCGTGACGAGTGCCTCGCATACGCTTTAGAGCTGCCAGGCAAAGTTGTAGGTATCTTCGGTGGTACATCAGAAAAAGAGCGTCGAGTAATGAAATCTAGTGTGCGAAACGCTGAGATAACTAAACGCTCCCGCCAGCAGATGAGAACCCGCATCAAACACGGTACATATGCTGGCTATCGTGCAGAGAAAAGGTTAAAGTTACCTGTATGCGAAGCCTGCACGTTTGCCTACCATCAAGAGAAACAACAGCACATCAAAAAGACGACACGCAACGAGCAAGACGCACCGTTGATACAACTCATGACACTCATACACTCGGTCACTTCATCACAATGGCCGATAACGAAAGACATCGCGAATGAGTCCACACTTTGACCAGCCCGTTGAAGGCGACTGCGATCTGTGCGGCGAATTCATCGACACCTGGGCAATACCACATTGCTTTCACAAGCAGAAAGGCACACTCACCTGTGTCTCCTGCCAAGAGCTAGAAAAAAAACACCAACCAAAGGGGAAATACCATGAAAATTAAATGGCATCCAGTAGTAATACCAACAAGGTTAGCGATCAAAGGTGAACGCCTAGACGGATCAGTATTTTTTGTCCGTCACTACGTCATCGCCTTCCACATAGACGACGAGCAACAGATGACCTATATGGACATCAACGGTTTCGCATACAAAAGCAAGTACACAACCAACTCCGAACGTGAGTACGGTTTCGCTGAAGTGCTTATGAATGGAGAGTGGACGGTATGACTTTGAACCTCGTACCCGCTGTACGCAGTTGCGATCCTGTGACCTGCGTTGAACCGAAAAACCGCCGAGCGCAATCAGCCCGCCTACTAGACATCTACACTTTGCATGACCTGACCGACGAAGAAGCAGTAGAGATGCTGCTGGGCCACCCTGCGACACTCGCAGACGAAGGCTTACGCCGTCGAGCATCAGACCTACGAGCGTTAGGTTGGATCACACCCACCGGAGAAACCCGACCCAACAGCCGTGGCAGGCAGCGCATCATCTGCACGATCACCGAACTAGGGCGCAATGCACACATGAACCTATTCGTCAACGATGAAAACTGACATGAAGTTTGCATATGCAGACCCCCCATACCATAAATTAGGCAAAAAACTTTATGGAGTACATCATCCCGAAGCAAACATTTGGGATGACAAACAGACCCACATTGACCTTATCGGTCGCCTTGTAAATGAATACCCTGACGGTTGGGCATTATCTTGCAACCCACGAGACCTTTCATGGATACTTCCATACTGCCCTGAAGACATCAGAGTTGGCAGTTGGTGTAAAACATGGCATCAGATTCGACCAACCTCAACACAATTTTCGTGGGAAGCAGTTCTTTGGCGCACTACTAAAAAAGACCCAAAACGACCAATGATACGAGATTGGATTATAGGTGCAGCAACAAAACAAAAAGGTTTACCTGGGGCGAAACCTCATTACTTTAATCGTTGGATACTGGATTTACTTGTCTACAATCACAATGAAGACAGCCTTGATGACATATTTCCAGGCACAAACGGCATGGCCGCAGCAGTTAGCGAACCAAAATTAGACATACAAATAGATGAAGACCCACAACAACAATTTCAACTAGTACAAGGAGACAACCAATGAACGACGACCCAAGCAAAATGCAATCAGAACCAATGTCAGGCTGGAAAATCGGCCCAACACGACCGACCATCGGAATCAAAAATCCGCAAACCAACATGGACGAATACATGACCGAAGTAACCCGTGATATGAAAAGGATGATGGATGAACACACCGTCCTACTTAAAGAGTTGGTCGCTGTCCTAGTGTCAATCCGCAACAGTCAGCAGCAAGACCGCTGGAATGACCAACGGCGCGGTAAATGAACACACTCATATTCCCAGCCTGGCTACTTCTGATCGGAACCGTCCTATGGATGACAAACCGACACCGTTGACACAGGAGACCTCATGAACCGTGAACAGATCAACGAGCATCTCGAACAACTTGGTGAGACAGCACTTCTTATGGATGGCTTAGACGAAGCGTGCATAGGGTTCTCAAAACGCATGAATGAGCCTATGTTGGCTGTCTATTCATGGCAAAAGATAATTGAAACACTCATAAAACGTGATGAAATGGACTACGATGAAGCCGTTGAGTACATTGATTACAACATTCTTGGTGCTTGGGTAGGAGAAAAAACCCCTATTATTGTTATGTCAATAGAAATTTAAGGAACGTGATGAACGAACTATCAGCCGAGGAGCAACGATTCGTGGACGCAGCAGTTGAAGTGATCTACTACACGGGCTTAGTTGCCACTTGTGTAGCAATCCTGTGGTGGTTCATCGGCAAGATCACAAAATGACGCAATTATTGGAGAAAAATGGATAAGCAATTAAAAATTATTTCTTATGGTGGAGGCGTGCAAAGCACAGCTTTAATCGTGTTAGCAATTCAAAAAAAAATTGACTTTGATTTTGCTTTATTTAGTAACGTTGGCGACGACTCTGAGACACCAGGAACACTTGAATACATTCGTAACGTTATTCGTCCCTATTGCGAAAAATACAATTTCTTAATTTACGAAACTAAAAAAACAGGCCGTAATAACGTGGAATCATTGACGTTATTACAAAAACATAAAGAAGGCATAGCAAGAAACGGTTCGACCCCACTACCAGTCAAAATGATTGGTAATGGCCGTGGCGGTATAGCAAACAGAACTTGTACTGTTGAATGGAAAGCTAAACCAATTACCAAACACATTAAATCGTTACTTGGTAAAAAACCTGAACAACCAGCTATTCTAGCTATTGGAATATCGACAGATGAATATCATCGGGCAAACAACAAACATGACAACCTTTGGGAATCGCGTGCCTTCCCATTGCTTGATCTCAATTTGTCTCGTCTGGACTGCGAAAACATAATTAAAGCTGCTGGTCTTCCAGTTCCACCAAAAAGTGCTTGCTGGTTCTGTCCGTTTAATTCCAGCACTACTTGGGCAGAAATTCGACGTGACGACCCCGAAAGATTTGAAGCAACAGCACAACTCGAAGAAGAAATGACTGAAGCACGTCTAAAAAATGGCAAATTTCCGTTTTATTGGACGCATAAACCATTCCCTATGCGGGACATAATTGGGACGCAAAGCGAAACATTATTTGACGATTATGACGGCCACCAAGGATGCGATGAAGGCCATTGCTGGACATAATGGTCGCTCGAAAACATTACAAACCGTTACGCTGCCCCAAATGTCTCAACGTTCTAGGCGTAAAATGGGGTGTAGGACTACAACGCCCATACGGTTACAACGGTTGCGTATCGGCCATGTGCGAAATGACCGAGTCATGCACAGAACCTGAACCAAACCTATCCCCGTCAGGCTCCACCACTATCTGAGCAACAACATCAGCCTGGCTCACAAGAGCTACAGGGTCAAGCAACCGTAAAGTCTGGCGTACATACCTATCGTTGCTATGCCCCATCCATTTAGCGATCACAGCCGTCGAAACCCCACGCTGAAACTGGCGATGCACAGCCCAACGACGCATATCCTGCACCGTCAACCGTCTCCCAACAGCCGTAGAAGCAACCTCATTGATCGTCTCTGTTGCATACTTAGACCCAAACGTGCCACCCAAAGTAGTCGTCGCAGCAAACACCGCTGTCAAACCAAGCGTCAACACTTCGAGACGACCATCCACCGGAATCTCCCGCCTGTTACCACGACGAGACCGCACCGTCACCAAAGTTTTACCTTCCCAAGTACGCACATCCGTCTTACGCACCCGCAACGCTTCAGCACAATCACAGCCACCCCACGCAACCATCGCAGCAAGCCACTCCCAACGAGGCCCACGCCACGCAAAAGCACGCATAACCTGCACCATCTCATCATCACCAGGCATCAGAGACGCATCCAAAACGATCACACGCTTAGGAAGCTTCACCGAATGTAACCCGTGAGACTTCAACACACCAGCAGCCACCAAAGCATCCATCCACTTAGCGACCCCACAAACTCTCGACGCAACCGAAGTAGATGTGTACTGCGAAACCATCCAATCCACAAACAACTGTGCGTTCACCTGCGTGCAATCAAGAGGATGAATGTCCACCAATCCACACCAACGCTGCCATGTAACAATGTCCTTCTTATACCTTTTACGAGTATGAACCGAAGAATATCCACCCAAAAAATGAGCCGTAATAGAACGCACAGAAGCCATAAACAATGTTTACCACACTTTGCACGCTGAAACGCACGCTGAACCCCCTGCACGCAAAAATGTTTTGGATCATGCACGCTGTACTGCCCACACCCAGCGAGCCGTCAGGATTTTGGGGCCTGATCTTAATTCGTAATCCTGGTGCCGGTGAAGTATTCGAGCCAAACACTACAAAACGCCCGCACCCTTACCCCTTCCCCTATTTTGTCAGCGACAAAATAGAGACAACAAAAAGCCCGCACCATATCGGCGCGGGCTTGATGTCTAGAAGTCTGATCTGTCTACCCGTAGTCTCTCGCCCCAATCGCTAAAGCGTGAACGATGGCCACCAGTTCGCGCGCCGTGGCAGCGGTAGGACAGTCTAGGACATAATGAAAAGAACCCCGCGCCCCGCCGATCTTCTCCAACCAAATCGACCAACCGCCCGCCGTCCTGCCATAATTCCACCGATACCCCGCCACCTGGTGCAAACCGCGCGCGACAATAGGCAAACACCGAGCCGAGCATCGATGAGACAAACCGTCAAGGCCTAAACACGGGAGCCGGTCTACTCTCTCACTCATTTTGTGATCACCAACACGGCCCAAATCATTAGCACTATCACCGCTAATTCGTTCACACTTTCACCGCCCGACGCAACCGAACCGAAACCGCAGCACCGAGACGGCCAGCAGTCTTCCCCGTATTCTTCCCACCATGAAGTAAAAAAGTAACACCACGAACGCGCCCGCCAGGCAAACACACCCCACAAGCAACACACGCACCAACACCCAACGAACCACGAGCAACCGAATCCCGCCGCCCGTCAAGGCCGACGACATGAGACGAAACGCCGAGACTATCGCGCACCCACTTGCCCGAAGCAGGACACACAACAGGAGACACGACAGGAGCAACCGCAACCGCACGCGCCCACAACCCCAACGCGTGCCGATCATCATCCGCCAACATCGCAAGCGGTAAACCCAACCGATGCCCCGCCCGTGCCATCTTCGCGACGTTGTCACTATCGGCGGAGAGATAGACCCGAAGATTATCGGGAGCAGGTAACAAGCTTTTAACCTTGACAGAATCGCGGCTATAGATCCAATGATCAACGCGAGAAGACGCAAGAACCGCCGAACGAATCGCCCGCCCGTACCATGTCGCAAAAATATCCCCGCCAGAATGCCACCTAAAGCAAGGAGACACGACACCGCGCGCCCGTTGCGCGTTCTCGCTATGTTGAACTATGGCCAACAACGCCGACGCTACCGACGACTGTCCCCCGCACGCTTTTAGATGTTGGAGGTTCGCGAGATTCACGCTAGCCCCCTTGCCATAATTCCCGTAGATCGATTCAAGCCCCGCCGCGTAGCAATCGACACACGCCGCCGTCGTCGCATCACAAGAACCGCCCCCCGCTAAAGGCCCGACGGGAAGCGGGAACGCGTTAGGAATTAAAGCAGACGCGCCCCCCTTGTCGTTGATCTGTACCGCGGGCGAAGTCTTCGCGTCGTGGTGGAGCATGAACCGAAGAGACGCGCCACAAAAGCACGCTACGACAACCCCGCCACCTGGCGACGCTGTAACCGTTGAGAATCTGTCACGCCTCATTCGTCGCCTCTTCCCACGCCTTGACACATTCATCACAAATACCAACGGCCACATTAAAAGACCCGTTGAACCAGAACCCCTCACTATCCCAATAGCCATCGGTACGACAAGTCCCAGTTGCAAGAGTATCTACCCCGTACCCATCACATGCGACGAATTCCATCACAGCACCTCCTCGGAATGTTCGGCACACTCATCACAAACAAACGCAAACGGCCGAGAGTCGCCCATCACATCCCACGGAACAACCGCCCCGCCGCCGATGTTCACCTCTGTTTCAACCCCTACCAATTCACAAGCGGCACACCAAGCCCCGCCGCAAGCCGTCGCGACATCCAACGCCTCCCACCTTGCAGAATTACCCCGCAAAATAGTCAAAAAATTAGTTTTGACAGTTACGCCGTCGGCCTTAGTAAAACCCGCCTCGTCCAGGATCTCATAAACCAGGTCTAGAAGTTCCCCGTCACTTGAATCGTAGTAGTAGTGATCATGAACCAAAATAGCCAGAGCATCTAACACCTCCTTGTATCTCTTCTCTTCAAATACATTTTGCATAACCATGATTAGCCCCTTTTGTTTAATCCCGCCGACTGGCGAAATAGTGCGCGCATGGGATCCGAACCCAACAAGCCCCCCGACGGAGACGCGCCCCAACCGTTAGACGATACTTTCACCCTTGACAACGTCGTAGCAATACACCATGTCGCAGCCGTCCGAATCTTGCGCTAGACCCGTGATTCTCACATTATCCATGCCGTCCCCGATGGCCTCGTTAACCATGTCATTAACTTGATCAAAAGCACAACCGACGGCCCCCACATCATTAAACGCCACCAGATCGACTGTCAATAGAATTGTTACTTTATATCTGCCCAGTTCTCGCATATCTAACCCCTTACCAATAACCGCCGCAGCGGGAGAAGTCGCACAACTTCACCCCTAGAGTATGACACACCCAAAAACGATAGTCAAGTGTTTACCCCCTATTTTTAGAAATATATTTAAGAAGGCCACCAATCCAGAACTATAAGCACCCCCGCCCGCCGATCTGGTAAGCCGTCTCGGTAAGCACGCTGTCTAAATATTGGCCACCAGTTCGGCCACTACCCCACGGTAGCAAGCCGACGCAGTCGGCGCGGTAGATGTGGTGTAGCCCGTCGCCCGTTCCCGTTGCCCCGTCCGTTCGTCGTCGTCGTCCTGTCCTGCCGAGTGTCTCCCCCACCGCACACCTCGAAGCCAGGCAGCCCACCCTACCCTACTCCCCCCCCCCCCACGGGGGGCCCCACCCCCCCCCTCTCCTATTCAATCTCCCGTATTTTTTGGGTTTTTTGCACACCCCTGTGTATAACGGCTGTGGATAACGTTGCGCTGTGTTTTCGAGCGTTTCTAGATGCGAGGTCAACTTATGCACAGGTCAAGCCCGCAACCACCAGGTCAAGGGCGGTTCCGACGTTGTCGGCTAACGCCTTCGCTGCGCTCAGTTGTTCTCGAAGTGTTGTCTCACGCTTCCCGTATCGGTTCAGCCGGTGCTGGCACTTCTCTTTTGTACGGATGTTCACGTCTCGTTTAAGAGTAGGTCTTTGACTCCCCCCAGCGTTTTTGCAGTTGTCTGCTGGGTCGCCCGTTGCAAATGTTTCTAGCCGATCACCCGAATTGTTTCACTCCACGTATCAAACCTTGTCACAGGTCTGGCGTTTTTGGCATGGGAGTCGATCTCCGTTTCCGGTCACGAATACCATTCCAGCCGCTCATGCTTCATGTGCTGGGTCTAGGCCATGTTCCGCTGTGTGTCATCCCGACATGACAGCTTCGTCTAGTTGTGCAGTTCCCACACCATAGCGCACAATCAGCCTGCTAAGGTCAATCCACACCCCGAAACCGATAACTATAGTTATTATATTTAACGATGGAGAACAATGACAACGATCAATGATGTGATGCGAACTGTTACAAGATTAGGCAACGATGCTTTGGTCGCACAAGCACGGTTCTCTTTAGAGTCAGCCGGAGTTTTTTTGACACCAGATATGTGCCGTGCAGCGTTCTGTGCCGCAGCCCACATAGTTGAGTTGGCTGAACGCTCTCATGATGTTGGTTCGTTGACCGCAAACGAAATGGTGGCCACCCAATCGGTCGGATCACTCTCCATGCAGATTTGGGCGACCTTATATGACCTCACTTCAGGCAAAACGATCCTGTGACGATGCGTAAAGCGTTTGACGACGCAGATGACATCGTAGAAAACATTCGTGGACGCAAACCACACCAAGGTAAACCGACCAGAACTGTCGATAACCTTGACGAAATCGTGGTCATATCTAAATCTGAGACACAAAAAACGCAACGGGCGCACCGTGCAGCCGACATTGAAGAAGTTAGGGTCAAAAAAGTGTTAGAGAAAGAGGATCGGCGCAGGTCTGCGGAACAATTAAAGGTTTTAGGGCAGGATCTGCTCGCTTCAGGGGTAGCC
>Ga0114969_10002341_pt1 | contig 15601 bp, 25 predicted proteins | sample M_130807_MF_Meta_FD_87316 | JGI IMG/M metagenome (GOLD analysis project Ga0114969, IMG submission 87316) | Freshwater microbial communities from Lake Montjoie, Canada to study carbon cycling - M_130807_MF_MetaG | ecosystem: Environmental > Aquatic > Freshwater > Lake | place: Lake Montjoie...
CACATCACCATCAAGTTGCAGCAACTGTTCTTTATTCCGGAGAATATGTTCAGTAATTTGACTGTCAAATGCAAGACCATTAAAACTTACATGCCATTCTTCATAAGCTATATTTCTTTCTAATAAAGTAACTAGCTCTACAATATCATTTCTAGATTCATGACAGACAAAGATTTCTTTATCTTCAGACTTAATGTCTTCAAATACTCCTATGAAACAATTACTAAGAGTTTCATAATCCATTACCCAATGTGTTTTCATAGGCTATATGTTCAGTTAAGCTGTTCCCCCTTTAAGTAAATAAAAAAAGAGGGCTACTATGATTCACCCTCTTTCCCATCATCATCCAAATCTATGCCTCTTCAGAGGAAGACATAAACTTCTTGTAATCAAACTTTGTTGCATTTACTGCAATAAGCTTAATTAATTCTTCTATAGCTTCAGTATCTTCTACATAGAATTCTTGAAACACTTCAATTTTATGTCTCTCTTGCTTTATGCCTTTGGTACCAGTTATTGGTTGACCATAATCATCAAGTTTAGGAAGCATATGTAAAGAAGTTTTTCTAATTTTTGAAATCACTACAAACACTTTTGTTTCAGGATCAAAAATAATTTCTACATAAGGACATGATTCTGTAATTGGAATCAATCTAAAAGTTTGTTTTTCTTGCCAAGTAGCTTGGACAAGCATCATTGTTTTATCACTCATTTGTTGGTTTTTTTAATTATACAAAGTTACTCTAGAATATTTGAATTTTGCAAATTTGCAACAACTATTACTAGTTTTTCTTTGTCCAAATCTGGTTTATCACAGAGCTCTCCTACAGATTTCAATAGTTCTACAGGAACATCTAGTATTTCTGCATATCTAGCAAAAAACTTTTCAGGGAAAAGATAACTATATACATATATATAATTACCTGTGCTCTCATCAAAAAATCCTATTATTTTGCGCTTTAAGTTTACATTTATCTGACTGTACTTGCCATTGACAAAGTGAAACCAGTCTTCTTTTAAATCAGAAAAGTCAAAGGTTATGATACATTTTTTATCATTTACTTTAATATAATCAGATATTCTTGTATGCTTTAACAGAACTGTTTTTTCAAACTGTTCATAATCTGAAGTTGTTGTGTTATATACACAAATCAATTTCATATCCTCGGGAGTGTAAGATTCATTCCATCCTAAATAAGTTTCGGATGGAACTATCTTTGTTCCCCTTTTAATGTCCAAGAGCGGATATAAAAATATCTTGGACTTTTGGAAGTATTTCCTATAAAGCGCATGTACATACATAATCTAAAGTTTTACATTACCAACTGCTAGGTCATATGGTAAGTCAAATCTTTTTTGTGAATAGTGCCATTGGGCAACTTTTATCACTTCTTTAAAATCAACTTTCCATTGAGCCATAGATTCGGCAGAAACTTGGAAAGGATACACTAAATTGTATTTGTCAATCACAATAAAGGTTATTTGAATTTGCCAAGCTTCTACATTTGGTTTATCCTTTAAAAACTTTTCTGTTGCAAGTATAAGATAGATCACGGCTTGTATCCAGTACTTATAATACTCAACTGCATCAGGAAAATCTTGAATAGATTTACCGGTTGTTTTGAGGTCATTGATAAAAAGCATCTTTGCCTCATTATCAACAACTACATTGTCAAGTACTCCGTGAAAACCAAAAGGTAATTTGTCATTATCAACCCTAATATGCAACTCATTATAGGCTTCAATGTGGGTGTCTTCCTTAGCTTTGTCTAGTGCTAATAAAGACCTAACATCTTTATTAGTTTTGAGTATCTCTACCTGTGCTTTGCAGCTATCCAAAGTAGGTTGATCAACTACAGTTCTTTCTAAACTTTTCTTAAGGAATTCAAAATACTCTTTTTGTTCTTCAGTTAGTATCTTGTCCAGTCTTTGTTGATCTGTTTTAAGATTCTGATAGAGGTTTGCTGTGAGTAGTTGTGTGAGTATATCTGTTGAGTAGTCTTCCAAAAGTAATGTATTATTTCCAATTGACAAATGTATTTTGAATATATTATCAATTATTTTCTTAGGATTATCACTAGGAAGTTTGCCGGGTAGGCTTATAAATTTATCACCATATGCTTCAGGTTCAAATAAAAGACAATGAAGAACACTACCTGCAACTAGGTGAGCATCTTTACTATCTTCTCTTTGATTGAGCACATAATGACTATAAAATAAAGCGGGTGAATAAAGTAATTTATTCAACCCACTATAACTAAAATAAAATTTGTTCTTATAGAACCTTTCTAGTTCATCAGAACCATTCAAAACCATCTCCATTTTTCTCTTCTATTTGATTGTTATTTGATTCATCTAATGTTTTATTTAACTCAGATTCGGAAATAGAAGTTTCTGCTTCTAATGCTATTAACTCTGACTTGAGTTCTTTTCTCTCAATTCTAGCTAATGCAGTTTCTATGTCTTCATCAGCTATTTCAATGTCAGTAGCAACCCCCGCAACCCCTGGCATGCTAGAAATAAGGGCCCCTAAATCATCAAGATTACCATGGATTTCAGGTACATCAACTTCAATTACACCTTCTGGAATAAAATCAGGAAAGGTTTGATGAACATAGTTAGTATTAAGAAGTTTAGCTGCATCTTCACTAAGAGTAACACTTTTTACTTCAAAGTATTTAGTGCCTCCTTGATCAGCAATTTCTTGACCATAATGTTTCATGATAGCTTCTACTTTTTCTATGTCAAAAACATCTTTTGTAATAAGAGAATCCACTACATCATCAATACTAGTACCCATATAACTTTTATCTTTACCTAGAAAACTAATTAAAGATTTAAAATTCACATGGTTCTTAGTACGGCAGTTACTCATTTGACCAGCATATCTCTCAAATAACATCTCAATATAAAGCAAACTGTCAATGTAATTAGAGTTAGCCATAATCTCCATTGCAATAATATGGTTGTCCTGATCTGAACTTTTAAACATATCACTGATCTGTAGGAACATAGTGTCATCTATAGTAGCTGCGTCAACACCATTAATATATTTGAGTAATTTACTCTCATTATAAAGATCTAAACTTAAAATTCCAGGAAATAAATCCTTGTTTTCTTCATCCACAGTATAATAAACATTAGATGATCTTAATACATTTCCTTCAATTTTATCAAGTACTATTAAACCAGAATTTCTCAATGTAGATGCTGAACTATACTCAACAATTACAATAGGTTCTGTGTAAAACTCTAAAGCTTGTCTTAAGTTTTCTCTATAGTAATCATCCATTAGACCCTCAGAATTATCAACTATTTCTCTCAGAAGTTCAGTATCTAAATCATAATACCAATGGCTATTTACTAATTTGTCTTTAGTATGATTACCACAGAATACATGTGTTGCTTGATCAATATCTCTAACACTTTTAATACCGTGTTGTAGAGTCAAATCTTTCAATTTTACTCTTGGGATATTTACACCAGGAAGAAAATAAAGTTTATCTCCTTTTGTTGGAGTATAGTCTTTATTATTAACTGGTAAAAAATTATTTTTATCATCAGCACAATATAAAGGTTCAACCTTCATTATTAGCTCGTTATGTGTTGCTTCTACATCATGAATAAATAGATATGTTTTCATAGACATAAGGTTAAAAAAGGGAGTTTTACCTCCCCTTAAGTTTGTTTTTAATTTATTAAAGCTTCCTTAGAAGGGAAAACTATTTATGCTTGCTTTATTTTACAGCCATCTTCACCACGTGTTGATTCATCATCAGTTGTGAGAATTTAACTTTGTTTCCATTTACAATCTCTTTGACCATGTAATATCTTAGGTCATCAGTGAATGCATTACAGTCTGTAGTAAGTTTAGCAATTCTATCAATCATTGGTTTACCAACAGATCCTTTATCAGCAACTGTCAATGAATAATTGATAATTCTTGTTGCAATTACACTAGAAATATCCGCACGGAACTCATCATCTTTACCAACAGCATTAATAAGAGAATTCATTACATACTGCTCATCTTTGGTTAAGATATCTACAGGACTAATAATTCTATCAAGCTTATTGTTAATAAACATAGTAAACATTGAACTGAAATCTGCTCCTACTGATCCTTCACCAATCATTTGAATTAATGGAAGATCATCTTCAAACTTAGGAACAGAACTAATTGCATTAAAGAAAGTTGTAATAGCTCTTGGATTTACTTTTTGAGTTACTAACTCAGGATTCATCAACATAAAGTTGATACATCTACCATCTATGTTTGCTTTCTCTGCCCACTTAGCCCATACATCAGAATCATACTTTAACTCAACAGAAATAAATCTTGTCTTTTGAGCAACATCTAAAGAAGTTACATTGTAATCTCCATTGTCTGGATTAGTAGTCAGAATAACATGCCAGTTCTTAGGAAGTTTCCAAGAGACATACTCTTGTCTATCTAGAATTTCCATAGTTGCTTGCATAAATCTTTGGTCAGCTCTGGTATAGTCATCTAAAATTAAGAAGCCACCTTCACCTTTACCTTGAATCCATTCAGGAGCAGCATGTGACATCCTCTTTGCAACAACTTTGTATCCTTTTGCACTAGCTGCAGATATCTGAGATTCATTAATCCATGTTGTTTTACCTTCAGCATTTGATATCTGAAATTCTTTAACAGGAAAACCTACTAAATCACCTAATTCTTCCAGCTGAGATAAATTCAGCTTAACAACTTCCATATTCATTTCTTTACCCAATTGCATAATAGCTGAAGTTTTACCAAGACCGGCATCACCTTCAATATTAACTGCTACAGGAACTTTACCATCTTTCTGAATGTGCTGGTTATTACTAACCATATGTTTAATAAAGTTTTTTAACTCTTCAACATTTAATTGAACTTGATTCATAATTTTTCTTTTTTATAGTTCTAACTTAATTACTTTGCCCGGTAACTCATCATTCATAGATGATTGTTCTGACAAGACCCAAAGAATATTTCCTTTTGGTCTTACACTTGCATTACATTCCCCATCAGTAAAATATACTAGGCTAGTATACTTTTTAAGGTTTTCATTAAAATAATTTAGGACGGGATCAAACTCAGTCCCTCCTCTACCTAATACAGACATCTCAAATTTACCTTTGTAAGGTTCAATTGATCTAATTCTTGTATCACACTGTACAATAGTAATGTCAACACCACACTTATAAATATGATGCATTTCTGACATAAACTCTTTAAGCTCATTGTCACTTACAGATCCAGAAGTATCTATAGCAAGAAGCATATGCTGTCTCATTTTAACTTTAAGACCAGGATTAGCATCAAATCTACGGTTTTCCTTTCTTCTAATCTTCTTAGTAAATACTTTTGTACTTACACCAGTAAATCTTCTAATAAAGCCTCTCCAGTCAAATTTAGGTGGTTCAATGTTTTCTATTATAATAACACCTTCAATCTCACCTGGAACAGTACCTCTTTTCTTAATAGTTTGTTCTTTAGCATCACTTAATACTTTCTGCAATTGCCTTTCAATTAGCTTTTGCTCAGCTTCAGTCATGTTTTCAAACTCTTCCCATGTACTATGATCAGGAACATCACCTTCATCAATAGAATCTAATAAATCATCCATTGATGGAGAACCACAGGTTCCGTTTTGTTTCTTTTCATCTTGAAGTTTTTTAAGCTTATCATAGTAATATCTACAACCAGCTTTTGTATCAAGTTCTACATCATCATAATCTTCAATCATGATACCTCTACAAGGAACTTTGTCAGCAATAGCTTTCAATTCTTCCATAGGAGCATCTCTTTCTCTAGCTTCAGCTATGTCAAGTTTTGCTTGTTCTTTGATAATATCAAATTCTTCTTTGGTATATTCACCACCTGGAAGCCAATCTCTATCAATATACTGATTTATTTCCATGTCCATTGCAACATTTGCAAGTCTTCTATCTGTGAACTTAAAGAACATAGTAAGATGACCAAATGCAATATGAAGTAATTCATGTTTCAATAAACCAAGTCTTTGATTTTCAGTTAGACTTTCCCAAAATTCAGGATTAATAGCAAGTTGATAATTAATACCATTCTTGCTTACACCTGCTGTAGGAACTCTTTTACCGTCCCATAATTTATTTAACATGATAAGAAAGAACCCATAATAGGGCTCTTTTAACATCAAGTCTTTGCTTGCTTTACTTAAGCTTTGTACTTTGTCCATTAATCTTTAAGTTTAATTTCAATTTCAAATTTTTCTGTGGGATATCCCATTTGCCCTAAGAACCCTGTCATATCTCTTACAAAATACTCCATAAACAATTCAATAGATTCTTTAGTAGATCTAGCATTTGTCATGATACCAAGGCAATTAGCACTTGTTAAAGTTTTTGTAGTAATGTGTTCTTGAATAAGACTATAAGCTTTTTTACAGTTTGTAGTCCATGTGTCGGCACCAAGTTTAGAAAACTTGTATAATACCATTAATTCACCAAAATAATTTGATAAATCAGCATTTTTTAATGCTTCAAAAGCTATAATATGATTCTCTTCATCAGAAGATTGCAACATATTTAGCAAATTCCTAGTTTCTTCTTTGTTAAAAGCACTTTTTTCCATCAGTCTTTAATTTTAGTTTTTATTTTATTAATAAATTCAGGAAAAGCCATAAACCAAAGAGCATACAAACCCATGCATGTTAAAAGTAATAAACTGATTCCTAGTATAACCAATACTATTATTCCTATAATCTTCATTAGTCTTCTATTTTAAGTGTTTTAATCATCCATTCTGTGGGTGTATTAATATTATCCACCCATTCTTTTGCTGTCGGAATGTAATTGTTACAATCCTCTTTGACATGCAGTTCTCCTACATATCTTACATATACATCTTTACCATCAGAGTTAGTAATAGTCATACCAAATCTTTTCTCACATTCAAATATTCCTTCTGAATGATGTCTAAACATTCTATGCTTACTGTGACCAATCCAGGCCTTAGTTTCATCAAACCATTGATGGATTTCTAAATAATCTACTGGAGATCCTCCAAACTTTCTAGCAGAGGATACAGCATGTTGCCAAGGATGTGCCATTATTTCTTTTTTAAATGTTCAATTACTCTTTCCCAATAGCTTCTAGCCATCATTCTACCATCTTTATATGGTGCTAATGAATAAGTTGCTGTTGCAGATTTTAATGATTCTTCTTTAGCTTTTTCGGGACCATGTAACTTACTGGCATAAGTATACATTTCATCTGCTTTTTGTTTTTCAGTCATTTTCTGTTTTTTCTAGTAAACTACCATCATGAAAGAAATCTTCAGTTTCAGTAACTCTTACATGATTATTGACAAAATATTTTCCTGAAGGAATACATATACATAAATCTCCAAAGCCACCTTCATTATTCCACCAGTCTTCTATATCATCAAGAATTTTTTCTGATGCAAAATTTTCAATTAAAGAATAAGCAGCTGAATCTAACTGTGCTAAATTTGAATCATTTTCCCAATCATTTATATTATCACCAACATCTTCTGGAGTATCACACTTTTCTGTTGTATATCCAATCCATTCTATGGCACCTGAGTCTCCTCCACCATCATATTTTACTTTAATACCAGTAACACCAAGGTCAGCCAACTTAAGTAGAAGGCCTGTCATTTCATTTTCTGTCATATTATTTTGTTTTTTTCTTAAAACTTACTTTTATAAAATACTTTAAAGCATTCCAAAAAGAAGTAGCAATATAAATATCATATAAATAAATAGTTCTAGGAGCTACAATAAATCCTTTGCTTAGTTTTTGTCTTTCTAAAAACCAATTGTCATCTTTATAAATCCAACATAACCAATACTTTTCACTTTTTAATATTACTCTACCTTCTATAGGATATTTTTGAGCATCTTCTGGTGGCAAACCTCTATAGTCATAAAATTTTCTCATAATTATTTTGTTTTGTAAAATCTGCCAAGGATATTGGCATTTAAGTATTCATCTTTTTCAAGCACTTCATATTTAAACTGATGCTTTACTTCTTGATAGGTCAATTCCATACCTGTGTTGCATATCATCAAGATTTCTCTTTTAATAGCAAATCCTGCCTTGTGAGCATCTTTAAGAATTTTATTACTACTGTAATAATTCATAAAATCAGGCTTAATTTCCCTGGTATATTTCTTAAGTCTTTTGTCTGTAGTTAAAGCTAAAGCTTTCTTACCTAAAGGTTTCTTTCTATTAGAAAAAAAGTTTTTCTTACCAATATACGCAACAGACTTGCCATCAATGATAGCAGTCATAATGTAAATAAAACCAATACCATGTTGTGGTATATTTGCTTCAGTAAACTTTTTACCCTGGTAAATCCAACTCATAATGCTTGTTTTAATAAAGGAAACAATTCAGCTCTGGTCTTTTCAATGCCATGTTCTTTTAATGCATCTGCTACATCTTTACTTAGAGTAAAGTTAATACATGTAAGACCATATTTTTTCTCATATCTTTTAGCACATTCTACACCAGCTTCATCATTATCAAATAGGACAAGTACTTTTTTATACTTCTTCAATGCATTTTGCATGAATACTTCTGGAATCATGATGTTCTCACTATCTGGAGCTACAGCTTCAATGCCTTTCATACCAAGCATATTTATTGCTAAAAGATCTTTAAGTGAAGATACAATTAACAAATAAGACTTGTCATACTTTAGTTGTTCACTACCTTGAATGTAATCTCTAACCTTTAGAAACTTATTATCTTTTGATTTAGGTTGATAGACTTTGTATAAAGTACCATCTTCTTTGAAATAACCATACAGATATCTTGTTTTTATTGTCAGAGGATAATTTCCATTTAAATCGGTCTCTCTTGTAAGAATATAGTGATCCAAAGGAATCACATTATATTTTTGCAATTGACCAGATGAAATTTTATGACCAGTCCAGTACTTCTCATCAAAGTTAGTCCAGTGTCTCATTTCATAATCAGTAATTTGGTATCTTCCTTGAGATCTAACAGTATAGTTTTGAACATACTTATTGTTTGTCAGATATTCATTGTAGTCTTGAACTACCTTAAAAGATGCTGTACCTCTAGTGGCTAGATTAAATAAATCTTTAACCAAATCTAGGGCATCACCACCTCTTCCAGAAGAAAAATCTTTGTATCTATAATTTGCTCTTGTATCTACATAAATACACATTGATGGAGTTTTATCTCTAGGATTGAATGCTGAGTTAATTTTTATGTCTTGACCAGATAATCTCTCATCTAATTTTAAATAAAACTCAAATATCCATTCTCTAGGTACATCAACTACATCAGATACTATTGTTTTTGTTGAAATCATATCTTAAATTTTAAAAAATAAAAAGGGGCCATCACTGACCCCTTCTATTAAACCAATAAAATATTAGTCATCTAGATTGAAATCAGAAGATGTTTTTGAAGGAACTGAGAAATCATTATCATTACCAAATGATTTAACTTCTTTCTCTTCCAACTTCTTTAAGTGCTTAGACTCATCATACTTCAAAACTTTACCTCCCTCAATTTCACCGTAGGCATATTTATTACCTTCGCCTTTAGGAAGCCACATGTCATAGTTAGTATAACCACTTTTGCTTTCATATTCTTTACCAGCAATACAAAATTCCATGTACTTATCTGTAAATGGAGCATCTTTTGCAAATGCTTTGATAAAGTCTTCAATTGTGTCATGTTTGTCATCTTGAGCAACAAACCAGTCATTAACACCTAGACTTTTACACAAATTCTGTAAGAAGATCAATAAAGATCTATCTCTTTGAATTTTAACACCAGACTTGGTTTCACCATCTGCAAATGCATATTGACTTGCTTTTACTCTACCAATCTGTCCTGCAAAGTGACCTTTGCTTTCATCATCCTTGTCAATCATAAACCCTTCAAATCCATCAATAGGTTGAGTCTCCACATGAAGTATTAAATGCTTAGCATTATCAATAAATTGATAGTCTTCAAGTGTGATTTTATTAATTTTTAAAACATGATTACCAGTTTGAATTGTTTTTGGTAATCCGGAGCCTCCTCCTGTAGATAAATCAGTTGTACTTAATGCCATTTTTTTTGTTTTTTAATTGTTTATACATAAATTTTGTCCCAGTGAAATGTTAATCCACCTTTCTCATTCATTTCAGAAATTATTATTTCTTCATTTCTCAGATGTTCTGGTCTTGCACCACATGTGGTCTCCTCATTAGTCTTAAAACTTAAAATAGTTTTATTACCTTTTCTGAACATATACCCTATTGCATCTGCATTAGCACAAATTAGAGATTTAATTTTACCTGTCAAATCAATGTTTGCAGACATAACCATCTCACCCTTATCATCAACTACCTTGTCTTTAATATGACCTGATAAAATAATATGGGGTGCTAAGGTATCAATAAAATCAATAACTTGGAAGAAAGCTTGACGAATATATAAATATCCTGCACCATTGGGCAAAGACGTTACATTATCTCCATCATAGTTTTTTCCCATTGCAGTATTTCTATAAAGTTTTACTGCTAGAGGCATAATCATTTCTTCTAATGCTGTTACTGTATCTACAGTAACATACTTATAAGGTTTACCTGCTTCTTTAATGGCTTTACCAGCTTCTTGAAGTTCAGAAAGATTACTAATAGTGATCTTTAAAGCTTCAACATACTCACAACCATTTTCTAAATCAAGAATTAAATTATTGTCAAGACCTGCATAAGCAGTTGTCTTTCCGGTTTTAGGCTTTGAATAAATCACAAGTCTCTTGGGATTCACTCTAGTAGCACTTACTTTTGTTGTTGGCAATACTATACTCATAATTCATTTTTTGCTTCTGTTATCAAATCATTTAACCATTGCTTATCACTTACGGGTTTTACTAACATAATTGCAGCAAAATCTTTAAGAGAAATGTTAGCTAAGGTAGAATGTACTTCAGGAACTGCTTCCACTTTTGGTGTCTCAGATTCTCCTAATGATAGATCACCTTTCAAATACTCACCTTCAAAGTCTGGGAACAAAGACAATGACTTTTGTAGTTTAGGAAGTTCATCCGCTACAGCTTTCAATTGCACTTCATTCTTTCTCTTCTCATATAGAGCATAAGTAATCTCAGATCCATCTTTAAGAACAGCAATTAGTTCTGATACAGGCACTGTAAAAGTATGGTATGTTTCACCCTTAAAGTTTACATTTTCCTTTTGCTCATATTCTTCAGCAAAGTAACTGTTGTGCTTGTATTTAAACAATTGTCTATCATCATACATAGGAACAACATCTACATCAGCTCCATTACCATCTTTGATGTTTTCATAGAACTCAATGAAGATATCATCTTCTTTTGATAATTCAGATTCAAAAAATTGAACTTGTCTTCCATATTTGCCTTTTTGAAAGAACGCTGTCTTAATAACAAAAAATGGATCATTTGCTTGTAAAGTTCTAAATGTTGGCATGTGCTCAACAAAAAATTCTTTCTCTTTTTCTTTTCTAATACTCATAGATTAATTTTTATTTATATTTAACTTGTTGTGACTTGGGGTGGAGTGGGTATTTCAACAATTCTCATGGTTCTTCTATCAAGTTTGAAGAATGCAATTGCTGTTAAACCATTTCTTGATTTCAAGAAGTGAAACACCAACATATCTTCATCATCAATAATAAACTTCTCAGGTCCATATTGTCTTATTTTCCTTATAGAGGGTTTATTAATCCCAAGAACAACATCAGCATGTTGTAATAATGCATCCGCACCAAATAAATCAGAATCTAATACATAGTTACCATAAACGCCATTCAGCTGTCTTTTGGGATCATCTATATTTCTGTTGAGTTGGCTTAGTACTAAGAAAGCAACCGGGTATTTTTTCTTCATAGAAGTCAAAGCTTCTCCTAAAGCATACAGTACCTCAAATTTATCCTTCTCTCCTTTACCTTTTCTAAATAATGCTGAGTGATCTATTGCTATTAGCATATTCTGATATGTACCATCTTCATGTTTGTACTTTTCCATTTCATAATGGACAGTAGCACACATTTCATCAACCGTACATGCATCATAAACTACATTTATAATATCTTGCTCCGCACTCTTTTTGTAATACTCAACACACTTATAGTAGATATCAGCATCAACTGGACCACCTTTACTCATCAATGTATTGTAATCAGCACCTGTATTCAGACTCAATTTTCTTATTCCACTAGTTTCATCTAGCATTTCCATCTGGAACTTTAAGATTCTAAATGTATGGTGTTTGTTTTTCTCAATTATATCTGAGATTAACTGCTCCATAAATAAAGTCTTTCCAGTACCCGGTCTAGCACCTACAACAGTGATAGTTCTCCACTCTAATCCATCACAAAATGCATCATTAAATTTGGGCCATGCACTTTGCAGTGACTTCAGCTGGCCTTTTCTTCTTAATTTCATTTTGATAAGACCCTTCTCTAAGGCATCTCTTTCACTAACAGGCACGAGCGGCTTGGCTCCATTAAATAAATCTGACATTTTGTTTTAATTATTTGGTTTAACATTGTAGTTTCATAAGATCCTTTCCTTGAAATACACTACTTCATCATCGGGTTTATCTTTAATTAACTCACAGTATGTTGCCAAATCTGATTCAAAAGACTTATCTATATTTTGCTTCCTAGTGAAGTATTGAGCAGTCCTCATAAACTCAAAGTCATTGACCTCATATTCACGCACATATTTTTGAGTTGCTTGAATAATAATATCCCATTCATAATCATAGTTTTCGAAGAACCATTGGAAAGATGCTTCAAGATTTTTAGGGTTAACTCTAGCATATTTTCCAGAGGACAATTTCCTATTAGGAAATATGCTCACATATGCCTTTATATTGTCAACAAAGTTTTGACCCATTATATCTTTGGCTGTTTTCTTCTTTGTTCTTTTGAAGTAACCATTGATTTCTTCCATAAAGATAATACTTTTACTTGTAAGCTGCAAGTCTTCGGATAACCATGCTTCACTTTGCAGCCTTTTGCTTTCTAATGCTTTATTAACAAAAGAAGCAGGTACTATTTTTTCCTTTATACAGTGTAAAACATAGTAAGTATTCGGGCTTAAGTTTTTTTCAACTAGCTTATTAAAAATTTCATTCATCACCAAATTAGTTTAATATTATAATTTTTTTGAATTAGTTCACTTGTCTTATGAAAGATCTCTTGTGAATTCCATGTCTTAGATTTTAAATAAGCTGCACTAGCCGGATGACTAGCAAATAACTTGTAGTTATTGTCATTTACACTTTCAGACCAATCTCTTGCTTCTTTACCTAAATAGATATACACTAAACCATTTTGATTCCATGTCAAATAATCAAATAAAAATGCTGTAAAAGGTTTCCAAATGTGATAATGTTGGCCACTCTTTCCTACAGTAGTTGTAAGTGCTGTATTTAGCATAAGAATACCTTGATTAGACCATCTGGTTAAATTTACATCAACACATTCAGGGAATCCATTATAGAAAGTTCTATTTATCTCATCAAAGATATAGCTCAAACTAGGTTGTAATTCATTTGTATTGCTGCAGCTAAATGATATTCCATCTGCTACACCAAACTGTGGATAAGGATCCTGACCTACTATAACAACCTTTAACTGATCTATAGGACATTCCTCAAATGCTCTAAAAATACTTTTCAGTGGTGGGGTAAATCTTTTACCATCTTGAGCTAGTACTGCTAACTGTGATACAATTTTATCAAAGTCACTACTAAATATAAAAGGTTTAAGAACCTTTCCCCAGCCACTTGGTTGAAGCTTTTCAAACATTTTTTGTTTAATTTCTTCAATATCCAGTTTTTGTTTCATATTTTTTTTTATTTTTGTTACAAATATTAACTTATGTCAGTAAAAGTAAAAGAACTAAAAGATGATGCAATCATAGAAGTAAAAGTTAATAAAAACTTTTACCTAATGCTTAAGGCAGCAATGTTTTATATATTTAAGCAGGAGACTGATGATGCTAAGAAAGAAGAACTTATTAAAAAAGTTATTTCTACAGATCCTAATCCCCAATATACAGAACAAGAGTCTGCATTTAAAACAATGATGCTTATTCTTGCTGAAATTGAAAGAGTTGCAATTAGAGATGATCAAATGATGGAGAGAGAAATTCCTACTCCTACAGATACTACTCCGGGAAACTGATATTATATACAGTTCCAATTTCAATGCATGCTTCAATAGCAAGACTTATTTCATCTTTGCTACATTCAGCAAAAGATTTACATTCTAATATTCCTTCAGCCTCTATACAGAGACCTGATTGTTTTTTGACAAGAATTTTCATCTCTTCAAAGGTATAACCAGATTCTTTAGCAAGCTCTCTAATACAAGCATGTACTTTCTTTAATTGAGCTCCACTATGTTTATTGTCTGTTATATCAATATACATATCAACCATTTGTCCTTCTGTTACTTTATCAATAAATATTTGATATCCTAACCTGGACTTATCATCAACAAAACTAAATTTGCCATTTTTCTTAATCATTTTTCCATTAAACATGTTCACATCCTGTTAAGGTTCTTACTAAGTCTAAAAACTCATTTAAATGAGTTTGAGTTTCAATCTTTAATGCTGGTATGTCAAATGATTTAATATACCACTTGTCATCAGCTATTTCATCACTGTCACAGGATAATAAACATACACCTTCACACAGATCTAAAATATAATAATAGTAATCATAACCATTATTAGTTTCTACATGATTGGCTTCTTGTTTTTCAAAGCCTGCCTCAATTAGTTGTTTTTCTGTCATTTGTTAGCTTTCATAGTTTGTGTAAATATTTCATGGTTTAATATTTTAGTAGAATAATCTTTTTCAACATTTATGTATGGAAAAAGATTTGTTGTACTATATTCACCATGTTCTTTAATACGGGTCATTCTCCAAGTTTTTACTGCTAACCAAACAAGAGTGAAGTTATCTTCATCTTCAGAATCAAGCATAAGCCACATATTCTGAATTTCTTCAGCTGATATATAACCCATTTCTTTTAGTAATTGCATTTCTGCCATTAACATAAAAGGTTTATAATCACCAACTTTTGTACCTTGCTTGTACATAAACCATAAATAATTTAGATTCTGATCAACTTTTTTAGTTACCTGAAAATGTTCATTTACAATACCTTCAATAAGTTCTTTGAATTCTTTATTTCTTCTATTCATTTTCACTAATCTAAATTTTTATAAAATATAATGATGATGGCTACACATATGCAATCAATCATCCCACCCAGAATTCGTTTCATCTCTAGAGTTTATAATTAATATTAATACTATACCACATATAATGGCACCAATTACATAGTTACTCATTTTTTCTTATCTTTAGGTAAATACTTTTTTTCAAACTTATCCCATCCTTTAGGATCAAACTGTGTGATTAATAAGTCAAGTTTTATTTCTTCTTCATGCTCATCACACATTCCTATACCTTTAATATCAAGGTCTGGACTATACCTTTTGGTAGCTAAAGCTCCACATTTAACACATTCCATTCTATTCTGATTTAAAGGTTTC
>Ga0114969_10002343_pt1 | contig 15593 bp, 24 predicted proteins | sample M_130807_MF_Meta_FD_87316 | JGI IMG/M metagenome (GOLD analysis project Ga0114969, IMG submission 87316) | Freshwater microbial communities from Lake Montjoie, Canada to study carbon cycling - M_130807_MF_MetaG | ecosystem: Environmental > Aquatic > Freshwater > Lake | place: Lake Montjoie...
CTTCCTCCCTTCCTCTCTCTCTCTCCCCCTCTCTCTCCCCTCTCTCCCCCCTGTCTTTCCTGTCTATCTTTCCCCGAAAACCACCAGCACGATCCAAGACAGTCCAATGACAGTCAAACCTGATCCGAGCCAATGACGAAACCAGCCAAGTCCAACAAGAAGCTCTATGGGGAATTGAAACCTAGGCTTCATTCACCATGGCTTAAGGGTGCAACTAAGGGTGATCAGATCGCTGAGCTTGCAGAACAGATCGGTCAGCCATTATTGAAATGGCAAAGGCTAATTCTTGACGATATGTGCCGGGTGGACAAGCAGGGCATGTTCATTCGCAAGTCGATCCTACTTTTGATTGCAAGACAGTCAGGAAAGAGCCATTTAGCTCGAATGCGTGTTTTGGCAGGCATTTTCCTATTTGGGGAAAAGGACATTCTGATTATGTCCTCAAATAGATCGATGGCCATGAAGTCATTTAACATAATGGCAGACATCATTGAGCGCAATGATTTCTTACGAGTTCAACTCAAAGATGGAGATGTCCGAAAGGGCATTAGACGTACTAATGGCGATGAACGAATTATCTTGGCTAATGGTGCTCAGATTGAAGTTGTAGCTGCGACTTCTGATGGGGCGCGCGGTCGTAGCTGTGACCTTTTATGGATTGACGAATTACGGGAAGTTTCAGAAGTTGCAATGGACGCTGCTAAGAGCGTTACCTTGGCAAGAGCCAATTCTCAGCGCATATTCACATCAAACGCTGGCGATCATTTTTCAACAGTGCTTAACGATCTTGTTGAGCGTTGTCGAAGTTACCCACCTAAGAGCCTTGGCTATTATGAATACAGCGCGCCAGAGTATTGCGACATCTGGGACAAAAAAGCCTGGGCGATGGCTAATCCGAGTCTTGGATATTTAATCTCAGAAGAAGCGATCGAAGAAACAATCGCAACTTCAACCATGGAAGCTGCGAGAACCGAAACCCTTTGCCAATGGGTCAGTAGTACGGCATCACCCTGGACTCCTGGATCATGGGAAGCTTTGGCAGATAAAGAATTGGTTATGGCTCCCGGTGCTTACACAATGTTTGCCTTCGATGTTGATCCTAGCCGAAGAAATGCAAGCCTTGTTTGTGGGCAGTTGATGCCTGATGGAAAAATTGGTCTTTCGTTAGTCCAGACATGGGAAAGTCATGTTGCTGTTGACGAACTTCAAATTGCCGTAGATGTGAAAAAATGGGTGGATCTATTCAAGCCGAAAAAAGTGCTTTTTGATAAATACACTACTCAGGCCATAAGCGATCGATTAAGCAACTCTGGAGTTATGGTTGAGGATTGTTCTGGTGCTCAGTTCTATACTGCCTGTTCGACCTTTAAAGACGCTATTGACAACAATCGCATTGTTCATGCTGGTCAAGATTCATTCGACACCCAGATGTCGAATTGCGCTGCCAAAAGCAACGACTCAGCATGGCGTATCATACGAAAAAAATCGGCAGGATCTGTGGCAGCACCGATCAGCGCGGCAATGTTGGTTCTGCACCTATCCAAGCCGAAGTCGAGTCCTCAAATATTTATGGCCGATTGATTTGACAAATACTAGCAATCTGTCTAGGTTGTGCTATCATTTAAGCCATGGGTATATTTTCGCGAGCAGAATCAAAGCCAAATAAGCCGACTGTCGAAGCGCAATATGCCCCTCAAGTTTTAGCAAATAATTATATCTATAGTTATGCTCCAACAATCGATCGAGCTTCAGCGCTCGAAATTCCCTCAGTAGTTCGCGCCCGTAACTTAATTTGCGGAACTATTGCTTCAATGCCTTTAGAGCTTTATCGCAAATCAACTGGCGAAGAAATTGGCAAGCCAGTCTGGATGGATCAACCAGCAATCAATCAACCTCGCGCAGTAACAATCGCTTATACCGTAGATTCGTTATTATTCTACGGTTGGTCAGTATGGCTCATTAAATCCCGCTATCAGGAAGATGGACGTCCAGCATCTTACGAATGGATTCCTAATTCTCGCGTAACTCCGCAATATTCTTCAGATTATCAAAATCTTGTTGAAGGTTACTTGATCGATGGCACTTTCTATTCAAATGACGATGTTGTTACATTTCAATCATTAAACGATGGAATTCTAACTACTGGCGCTCGCGTATTGCGTGGCGCACTTGATCTAGAAATTGCTTCAACATTAGCTGCAGCAACTCCGATGCCTACTGGTTACATTAAAAATACCGGTGCTGATCTCGATCCTAAAGAAGTTCAAGGATTACTAGCTGCATGGAAGTCTGCTCGCCTTAATCGTTCAACTGCTTATCTAACTTCTACACTGGAATACAATGTCGCGCAATTCTCCCCAAAGGATATGCTCTACAATGAAGCCAAGCAAGATTACGCTACACAGATTGCTCGCCTTTGCAATGTTGATGCTTTTTATCTTTCTGCAGATGCCAATAATTCAATGACTTACTCGAACTTGCTTGATTCTCGTAAGCAGTTTGTATCTCTATCTTTACAACCATTTATCACAGCAATCGAAGATCGATTATCAATGAACGATGTCACTGCTAATGGCAACGAGGTTCGCTTTGATCTAGATAAGTCATTCCTTCGCGCTAATCCAATGGACGAATTACTTGTTATCGAAAAAATGCTTTCACTTGGCTTGATCGACATCAATCAGGCTATGGAAATGACTGATCTAACCCCTAACGGAAATGGTGGTATGTAATGGAGAATATCCTTACATTCTCAGCGGATCTCACAGCAGATTCAGCTCGTAGAACAATCTCTGGCAAAATCGTTCCAATGGGAACTGGAGAAATTGGTTCGACCTCAGCAGGTGCTGTTGTTTTCGAATCAGGCGCAATTCAACTGCCAGAAAATCCAGCAAGCATTAAGTTGCTCAATCAGCACAATGTTAAAGAGCCTTTAGGTAAAGCCACAATGTTTAACGAAGTACCAGGCGAAGGCATTTACGCATCTTTCAAGATTTCTAATTCTTCTCGCGGTACTGATGCACTTATTTTGGCAAGCGAAGGCTTACAAGGTGGTCTTTCAGTAGGCGTTGAAGTTATTAAAGCAAAGAATAAGTCAGGCGTGATGTATGTATCCGCTGCTCGACTATTCGAAGTATCTTTGGTGACCGAACCGGCATTTAAGTCGGCACAGGTCATCGATGTCGCGGCATCTGATGAAGCACCAGCTGAAGAAGATGTTATTGAAGAAACCAAACCAACAGAAAGCGAGCCAGTCGTGGAATCAACTCCAGACACTGTAGCAGCTCCAGAAGTTGAGGCATCGGCTGTAGAAGCTGCTCGCCCAACTGTAGCGGTTACAAATGTACGACCACGCCTAAAGACACTAACCTCTGGTGAGTATCTTGAAGCAAACATCAAGGCAGCTATGGGTGACGACGCTGCTCGTCAGCTAGTTCTTGCTACCGATGACACAACAACAAACACAGGTTTAACACTTGCACCTCACATGAACGAGTTCGTTACAACTTCAATCGATGGTCGTCCATCTGTTGACGCGATCTCAAAGGGTGTATTGCCAGCATCAGGAATGTCTTTCACAATTCCTAAGCTTTCAACTGCTCCAACAATCGATTCAGATTCAACTCAGGGTGAAGCCCTTGGTGGAACTGAAATGGCTTCAACATATATCACTGTTGATGTCAAGAAGGCTGCTGGCCTTCAAACAATTTCTTGGGAACTCCTAGATCGCTCATCACCTGCGTTCTACGATGAACTAATCAAGGAATTAAACTACGCATACGCTAAGGCAACTGATAAGGCTGTTGTTGCAGCATTTATCGCTTCAGGTACTGCAGCATCAACACAAGCTGCAACTATCGCTGGCCTAAAGGCTTACATCTCGAAGGAAGTTCCAGCAGCTTACGCAGCAGCAGGAAAGTTCGCTCGTAACTTGGTAATCAACACAGCATGGTGGGAAACAATCATGGCTGCTGATGACACAACCAACCGTCCTCTATTCATGGCTTCAAACCCACAGAATAACCCAGGCAACATCTCTGGCCAATCAATCGTTGGCGATGTTCTAGGACTCAACACATTCGTTGATCCACACATGGCTATCACAACTTTGATCGACGATTCAGCATTCATCGTTGCTCCAGAAGCTTTCACATTTTATGAGGCTCCAAAGACAACGCTACAAGTCCAAGCCCTTGCAAATGGTCAACTGCAGGTAGCCGTCTATGGTTATTATGCGATTGCACCAAAGGTCGGTGGCGGAGTTCGTCGCTTTAACCTTACTTAATCAGTAAGTAGTTACTAAGTCGCTGAGAGGGGGCATAGCCCTTGCCCCCTCTTGGTCTTTAGAAGGGAAATAGAATGTCACTTTGCACAGTTGCCGAACTACGCAGCACTTTAGGCGTTGGCACACTCTACGCAGACGCGACCCTTCAAGAAGTGTGCGACGCGTCAGACGCAGTCCTACTTCCAATGCTTTGGGCTAATACTCAATATCCAGTAGCTCATGGTAATACCGGCACTGTTGGCACTCTTTACTTTGATGTACCAGTTAATTTTTATGTAGGTCAGTCAGTAGTCATTGCTAATTGCGGAACTAAATATAACGGCACTAAAACTATTACTGCTGCAACAGATTATTCTTTTTCAGTAACAACTACCCACACTTCAGATACAGTGCGCCACCCAATTACCCCTTATGGCATCGTAACTGGTGAGTCTTATATTGACTGGACAGCTGACGCAGCAATCCAGAATGCCGCTTTGATGATAGCTGTTGAAATCTGGCAAGCGCGTACGGCCACTTTAGGCGGTGCTAATGTTGCAGATTTCCAGCCCTCACCTTGGAGAATGTCAGCCAATTTGCTGGCCAAGGTTAGAGGTTTAACTGCTCACGCGTTGAGCCCTAATTCTCAGGTGGGCTAGCATGACAGTGCCAGCAATTACAACACTTCGTACAACTATTGCTACTGCTCTAGTTGATAATACTAAATGGCAAGTGTTTTCATTTCCACCGGCAACGGTATTAGCGAACTCAGTTATTGTTAGCTGGGATGATCCAATGCTTACACCGACTAACGATCTTTACAGCGATATTGCACCTATGGCTAATCTGAAGCTGACCCTGACTGTGCCGCTCTACGATAACGAGGGCAATCTTCAAGGTATTGAAGATGCAGTTGTATCAGTGTTTAAGAAGTTATTCGATTCTGGTTTTAACTACAGTGTCGGATCTGTTAGTACCCCTAGTATTCTCAGTGTGGCCTCAGGCGATCTGCTGTCATGCGAGATGTCTCTATCAATCCTCTCGAGTTGGAGTTAATTATGTCCGAATGGGAAAAAGAGTTGGAAGCATTCCTGATTAAGATCGGGCAGATTCCAGCAGTTGCACCAAAACCAGCATCAACCGATAATAAAGAAAAGGAATAAAAAATGGCTGTATTTCTAAACAATAAAGTCGGAGTTATTATCGGAACCACCGATGTTTCATCCGAAATTAGTAGCGTTACTCTTAACCAGACCTTTGACGAGGTAGAAATTTCCGCACTAGGCGACACTGCTCACAAATTCGTAAAGGGTCTAGAATCTGGAACACTGAGCCTAGATCTTTATGGCGATTTCGCTACAACTGGTACTTCAACAATTCTTCAAGCTGCATACGGTACAACCGTTACAGTAAAGATCATTCCTGTAAAGGGAACTGCTATCTCAGCAACTAACCCTCTTTACACCACCACAATTTTGGTTAATAACCTAACACCTATTAACGGTGCTGTGGGCGATATTAATTCATCCTCGATTACATTTACTTGTAATTCGACTATTGATTTTGCAACTACAGGTACATTCGCTTAATCTAAAGAAAAGGGCTAAAAATGGCACAGTTAAGAATAACTAAAGTAGATGGCACAGTCTCTAACCATGAGATCACGCCAAGTATTGAATATGCATTCGAATCGTATAAAGGCGCTGGGTTCCATAAGGTTTTCAGAGAGCAAGAGCGACAAAGTGATGTGTATTGGTTAGCTTATGAATGCCTAAAGAAAACAGGAGTTACATTACCGTTATTCGGCTCAGAGTTTCTAGACACCTTGAAAAAAGTCGAGGTGCTAGATTCTGACCCTTTAGAATAGCGCGTGACTCCATAACCTACCTCGTGGCTCATTTGAGTATCGAGATGGGAGTTGCGCCGCAGTATCTCTTGGATCTTGATTCAAGAATGCTAACGGCTTTATTACAGGTATATCAGGATAAAGCAAAGGAGATGCAGAATGCCGCGAGTCGTGCTAGAAAACGCCGCTAGTGTGCGCAAAGCTCTCAAAGCCTATGCTCCTGATCTAGAAAAACAATTACGCAAAGAGATGGCTACAGCCTTAAAGCCTGTAGTTCGCCAAGCTAAGTCATTCGTACCTAGCGAATCTCCTATGAGTGGATGGGTAGCGCGTTCCTTTTCAGAAGCGCGCTTCCCATTCTTCAATTCTCAAACAATTTCCAGAGGTATTACTTACACTACTGCTCAATCAAAGCCGAATGCTAAAGGCTTTACCTCAGCTGCTCGAGTATGGAACAAATCAGCTGTTGGAGCAATCTATGAAACTTCAGGTCGAACTAACCCTAATGGTCAGCCATGGGTAGGAACTAGAGCTGGCGGCTCCGGTAAAGGCGTAAGCCGCTCAGTTAATCCGACTGCTGGTAAAACATTTATCGATAATCTTGGCACATTAACTTCTAGCCTTCAGGGTCGCGGTCGCTTCATCTATCGAGCATGGGCTGGTAATCAAGGAGTTGCTTTAGGAGCCTGCTATAAGGCTATTAATAAAGCTACTGAAGACTTTCGCAAGCGCGCTGCTACAACTACATTCAGGAAGGCTGCGTAATGGCTAACAGTTCTAAAGTAGCGATTGATATTGCGGCCAGTTTCTCTGGCAAAAAAGCATTTAAGTCAGCTGAGAAAAGTATCCTTGGTTTATCTAAGAAGGCTCTTGGCCTTGCTGGTATTGGTACATCGTTATCAGTTATTGCTACTAAGGGCCTTGCCGCTGCGATGGCAGATGCTAAGTCTCAAAAGCAATTAGCTCAGGCTTTATATCAGTCTGGCAACGCTCTTAGCACTATCGATGTAGAAGGCTTTATATCGGATCTATCTAATGCAACTGGTACAGCCGATGACCTTTTGAGACCAGCTCTAGAATCTTTGCTCAGAACTAATGGAAATGTAGCTAAGTCTCAGGAACTACTTAGCCTAGCCTTAGATATCTCAGCGCGTACAGGTGCTGATTTAACTACTGTCACTGACAGCCTAAGCAAGGCTCAGCAGGGCAACCTGAAGGGTCTTAATGCTCTTAACCTAGGATTAGATAAAGGTTATTACGCCACTCACTCAATGGCTCAGATTACTGAAGAATTAACCAAGATCTATGGTGGAGCTGCAGTTGATGCTACTAAGACTTGGCAGGGTCAGTTACAGGTACTAAAGGTAACCTTAGGGGAAGTATCTGAATCTATTGGATATGGCCTTGTAACTGCTATTGATAATGCTGCAGGCTCTAACGGTATTGAAAACCTTAGCACCTCATTCAGAAATTTCGGTATTGTTGCAGGCGAGGAGATTGCCAAGCTAGGCGATAAGATCCACGCATTCGGTGTTGCTATAGCTAAAGACCCAGTATTCGGTAAGTTGCTTCTAATGACTATCGATGGCTGGAACCAGATCCTTGGTATCTCAGAACGATATCGCGATGATCTAATTGCTGCTAATAATCGCCGCTTAGCTGAAAATACTCATCAACTTGAGAAGTATTATGCAGAACAAGATGCTCAAGAGAAGATCCGTCTAGCGAATCAACAGAAGTTAGCCAAGGCCGATGCTGCTCGTATTGCTGCTCTTAAGAAACAAACAGCCCTAGAGAAGGCTAAAAAACAATTAACTGAAGCCTCAGCGACCTTTGATCTAACCAAGATTCAGCTCGCTGCTGCTCTACAGAATACTTATGATAAAGATGCAAAGTTACGCCTATTGGCTATGCAGGCTATCGAGAACGAGAACGGTGAGCAGGCTCTTGCTTACATTAAACAAATGGGATTATTAACTGCTGAGTCTCAAGCTGCAAAATTACAGGGTATCACTACCATCGGACAGTCTGAATTAACTTACATTAACAATGTACTTCAGGATGAACTAGATAGCATTAATAGATCTAAGATGGCTGAAGAAGATAAAGCCGCTGCTCGACAGAAGGCTTACGCACAATACATTTCAGCCATTCAGGAGTCAGGTGGCTTAGCTGCTGCTAACTCATACAATGAGCAGACTCAGATTGATCTTATAAAGATTGCTAAACTAGCAGCCCTAGATAATGTTGCAAGTGCCGAAACTGTATTGGCTGCTATCTCAGAATCTATTCAATTAGGTGTAATTGATAAGGTTCGCTTAGCTCAGAAAGATGCCGATATGGAGCGCATGAAGGCTCTATTGGCTTATTTAGATCTAATTAATAAGACTTACACAATTAAAGTAGATACTGACTTAAGCGGCGCTGGCGGTGGAAATGGTAATGGCGGTGGCGCTGGCAGTGGCAATAGTATGCCACCTAGCGGTAACGGTGGCGGATTCGGTTGGAGCCTTCCACCTTATCTTCAAGGTACTATTCCTACATCATCTTCAGGCGGTATGACTCAAGTAGTTAATATCCAGATTCCAGATACAGCAACAGTTATTACTCAATCAGACTTTATAGATGCTGTTACAACGGCAGTTAATGAAGCAAATTCTTACGGTTACTCGCTAACCCCTAGAGGTGCGATCCTTCCATGACACGCCCAGTAGTCAATGCCATTATAAACTTCTCGACTGGAGCAGGCTTTGCTCAGCCGATGATTATTGATGCTGGTCAATTTGGTATTAATGCTCTAGCAGATGCTGCTGCTGTGGTAGTTGATGTATCCGATCAAGTTGATTCAATCAAAACTACTCGAGGCCGCTCTGCTCAAGCTGACCAGTTCCAAGCTGGAACTATGACCTTACGGATCGTGGACACTGAAGGTAATTTCAATCCTCAGAACACAGCCTCACCTTATTATTCTCTTTTAAGCCCAATGCGTAAAGTCCAGATTACTGCCAGTTACAATGGCCAGACATATCCCATCTTTGCTGGATTTATTACGGCATTTACGACTCAAACTCCGAAGAATGTCGGTGAAGTCCAGTACACTACTATTCAGGCTGTTGACGCATTCAGACTTGCTCAAAATGCTCAGATTAGTACAGTAACTGGCGCTACTGCTGGCGAGACTACAGGCTCTAGAATTGGCAAGATCCTTAATACGATTGGCTGGCCTTCTACCATGCGTAGTTTATCAACAGGTCTTACAACAGTTCAGGCAGATCCAGCAACTGCTAGAACAGGCTTAGAGGCCATGCAAACAATTGAAATTACCGAATATGGCGCTTTATATGTATCAGCAGAAGGCAATTTTATTTTTCAAGATAGAAATGTTACAGCTGGCACAGTAGATGACACAGCCACAGTTTTTGCAGATGACGGGTCTGGTATTTCGTACTCTAATGCTGTATGGCGCTTGGATGATACTCTTGTATTTAACCAAGCAAATGTCTCTCGAGTAGGCGGATCGGTTCAATCATCGACTAATACTGCTAGCGTTGAAAAGTATTTTGCTCATACTTATAACGCTCAGAATCTTATGATGCAAACGGATGCCGATGCACTTGATTTAGCTCGAGCTTATGTAGCTTCAAGAGCTGAGACTTCAATTCGATGCGATGCCATTACCCTCGACTTATACACAGATAACTATAATGATGGCGTTATTGCTGGACTCAGTCTCGACTATTTTAACCCTGTAACTGTGACGACTACCCAATCAGGCTCATCAATACTAACTAAGACTTTGCAGGTGTTCGGAGTGTCGCATGACATCAAAATGAACAGTTGGAAGACCACCCTCACTACGCTAGAACCTATAATTGATTCCTACATATTAGGGACTAATTATGGGATACTAGGTACTAATGTTTTATCATACTAAGGAGAAATAAATGGGAGCCCCACTGGGATTTAAGACCTTCGCCACTGGCGATATTTTAACTGCTGGAGATGCTAATGGTTACCTCATGCAAGGAGTGTGGGTTTTTGCTTCAGCAGCTGCTCGCACTTCGGCTGTTACTAGCCCACAAGAAGGCAATATGTCTTTCTTAAAAGACACTAACTCGGTTGAATATTATGACGGTGCAGCCTGGGTTGCAGTCGGTGGATCAGGTGGATTGACATTGCTTTCGACCACAACACTTTCAGGTGCAACCGTAACAATTCCATCGATCGTGCAGACATACAAATCTTTGCGCATGGTCATTTATGGTGTTACCAATGCCACTGCCAACGGTGTTATGCGTATTGCGCCTAACGGCAATACAACAGGATCTTCGTATGTATCGACTGACAGCGTAGGCGCTTCTTTCGTTAGTTCAGTGAACCGCGTTACTTATTTGAACCTTGGTACTACTGCGTGGTCAAGAACTGCAACAAACAATGTGGCAACAGTGCAAATTGATAATTACACATCAAGCACAAATTACAAGCCAATGAACGCATACGGTTTCGCTGAGGAAACTGGTGGCTCGGTAATGTCATTTAACATCGGTGGCGCATTCGTATCTAATACCGCAGTCACTTCTTTAGTATTTTCAAATGCCGGTGGAAACTTATCTACTGGAACTGTCCTACTTTATGGAGTGAACTAATGACTAAGCCAATCGTAAGAATCCACAACATTGAAACCAATGAAGTTATCGATCGTGAAATGACAGATGCAGAGTTTGAAGCCTATGAAGCTGATCAACTAGCAGTTGCTAAAGCCGCAGAAGAAGCAAAAGCCAAAGCTCAGGCCAAATCCGCTCTACTCGCCAAATTAGGCATTACAGCAGAAGAAGCTGCACTGCTGCTCGGATAATGAAGCCAAGACTTTCAAAGTGCGCGATCCAGTTAAGAGAACAGATTGACGATACCTTCGGAGATCGAGATCGAAGTTCTGATGGTTGGATCGGCGATACTCGACACAGCGCGCGCCCTTCAGATCACAATCCTGATGCTGACGGCTGGGTTCGTGCCATCGATGTCGATCGAGATCTTTCAGGCAAGGCTAAACCTGACCTCATGCCAGATCTTGCGGATCAGATTCGTGTCTTTGCAAAGTCTGATAAGTCAAAGCGAATCTCTTACATCATCTTCGATGGAAAGATTGCCAGTTCAAAGCTCGCTTGGAAGTGGCGTAAATACACAGGGATTAACAAACATAATCATCACTGCCATATCAGCTTTACGAAAGCGGCTGACCTTAATGGTGAGTTTCTTCAAATACCTATGATCGGGGGAACCAAATGAAAGATCTACAAAACGCAGCAGCTTCATGGGGCAGAGCATTCTTAGTTGCAATTATCTCAATGTATGCCGCTGGAGTTTCTGAGCCTAAGGCTTTGATAGCTGCTGGCCTTGCATCGATTATCCCGCCAGTTTTGAGATACTTGGATCCAAAAGATGAACTCGGAAGAAAATGACACAATCAGAATTCTTTCAGCTCTATATTGCCACGATTGCGATCATGGGTGGATTGGCTGGCTTTGTAATCACACACTTACTGAGCGAGATCAAGCGACTCAACACGCGCTGTGATGAGATTTACAACATACTCTTAGAACGCTAAAATAAACTATGGCTCCGCGCAAAGCAAAGGCAATAGAGGATCAAGGCTATACGCCTTTAGAAGCCTATTGCATTGGGCTTAATGAATATTACAAAGCTTTGCGTAAAGCTGGCTTTCCAGTTGACATCTGTCTATCCATGATTATGGATCCATTCTCATATCCTGAGTGGATTCTCCCAAAGCGCATCAACGATAACCCGAGCAATATGCCGGACTTTTATCCTGACGATGACGAGGACTAATGAAGAGAACTGTCGTAATTCCAGACTTACAAGTCCCATATCACGACGAAGTTGCAGTTAAGAATGTTGCGAGTTTTATTAAAGCGTTTCGCCCCGATGCTGTCGTTACTCTCGGAGATGAAATCGATCTCCCACAGATCAGCCGCTGGACAGAAAACAAGCCAGGCTGGTACGAACAAACACTAGCTAGTGATCGGGACATGACTGTCAATGTCCTCTGGGAGTTAACTCAGTATTCTAAAGAAGCCCACATGATCAGATCCAATCACACTGATCGGCTTTACAATGTAATCATGAACAAGATCCCAGCATTCTTGTCATTACCAGAGCTTCGCTTCGAGAAGTTTATGAAGCTCGATGAAATGGGAATCTCTTATCATAAGAAGCCATTTGCTATTGCTAAAGGATATGTGGCAGTTCATGGAGATGAACAGGCTATCAAGCCTACGCCTGGCCTTACAGCCCTTGAAGCAGCCCGTAGGCATGGTTTAAGCGTTATATGTGGACACACTCATAGGGCTGGACAATCGGCCTTCACAGAGGCCTCAGGAGGCAAATTAGGCCGTATTTTGCGTGGCTTCGAAGGTGGACATTTGATGGATATTCGTAAAGCCGCTTACACTAAAGGCACAATGAACTGGCAACAGGCATTCTTGATCCTTGAAGAAGATGCCAAGGGTGTCCAGGTATCAATCATTCACATAGAAAAGGACGGAACCTTTGCCGTTAACGGTCGTAGGTATGGACGATCTAGATAATCCGCTTAGGCGTGACATCGACAACCACATGGACGATGCAGAATTGTTACCATTTCGTTATCAGAAGAAGCTTGATTAGTCTGCGATAGCGTGTAGATTCGCCTTATCAGTGAAAATCACTGAAGTAAAGGGGCTAACAAATGAACTTAGATCTTTATTTAACTCTCGTAATGGGAGCGTTTTTATTTGTCGGTGTTGCAGCTGGTTATGCACACGGATTCAAGCAAGGCAAAGAAGAAGGTTACGCACTCGGCCGTTCGGTCGCTCGACACACATTCTGGTCAGAGTGAAGGCCAAGGATATCCTCGATGAAGCCAAGCAATTACTCACCGAACGAGGTGACGAGTACGGCGACTCAACTCTTAATCACATTCGAATCGCAAGACTCTGGAGTGTGTATCTTGACAAAAACATCGAGCCTCACGAAGTCGCAATCTGTCTTATCCTCACCAAGATCTCGCGAACTCAAACTACGGCAGACCACCCGGACAGTTACGCAGACATCTGTGCGTACTCTGCAATCGCTGGCCAGATTACATCAACTGATTGGAACGACCTTGACAGTTACTAAAGCAAAGCCTGGTCAATGGTGTGATTACTGCCAGATGAAGTGGGGTCGCGATCACCCAAATGGAAAAGGTAAAACTTTTGCAGTCTGGACGGTTGTAAGTCAGCACGCTAAGTCTAAGGGAATCAACCGACATTACTGCCAGCCTTGTGCCGTCTGGGTGTCAATCTGGCCTGATGGATCTCATTGGCCTTTAACCGAGCAAGCCGAGTTTCTAGTGAAACAAGAGGAGATCAATCATGGCGTTTAACCTTGCTGATTATGAAACAGTCGAGAGTCGGCTGGAAAAGTTTTGGAAGGAGTTCCCAGATGGACGCATATCAACGGAATTGGAAATATGTGAAGCTCATAGATATGTTATTAAAGCCTATCTCTACCGCACTTTTCTCGACCAAGTCGCATACTCGACTGGGTTCGCTGAAGAGAAGGATTCTGATCGCGGTGTTAATGCCACTAGTGCTCTTGAAAACTGCGAGACTAGCGCGATCGGCAGAGCTCTTGCGAATGCAGGTTTTGCTACTAAAGGCAGACGGCCTTCCAGAGAAGAAATGGTCAAAGTATCAGTGGCAGGACGAAGCGGATTTCAGAAACCAGAACAACCAATCTTAAAGGAAAAGTTCCCAGAACCAGTCAAGGATCTATGGACTATTGAAAACCCTAAAGATGTACAAGAAGTTGTACAAGTAACAGAACCACCATCAATATCTGAAGCTATGAATCTATTATCTTCTGAGTTAAATGTTAAAGAGATCCCACAGGCTCCTAAGTGTCAGCATGATTTTATGGTACATAAAACTGGTGTGTCAGCCAAGACTGGCAAGCCTTATGAAGGCTATACCTGTCCATCTAAGAATCGGGCAGAACAATGCCCACCGATTTGGTTATAAACAATGGCTTCCCAGCATAGAAAACACAGGGGTTACCGCACTCAGAAGTGCGTCGCTGAGTACCTCAAAAAGTGGTTCCCTTATGCAGACAGTGCTGGGGCAGGTAGGCAAGGCAGTGATGTCATAGGTGTCCCGTTCGACATCGAAGTGAAAGCACGATCTGCCTTCCAACCGAAGGAGTGGCTGGATCAGACACGAAAGAGAGCAGATGGGAAGCTGTCGATCGTCGTGATGAGATTCAACGGGCAGGGCGAAGATGCGGCCGAATATGGCGCAATGCTTCGATTCTCAGATCTGGTTCAGCTACTCAATAAAGTTGATTATGCAGAATGGTTTCAAGAGCCAAGCCGATGTGAAGGCTGTGGCACCTGGTTAATTGCAGATTACAAATACTGCACTAAATGTAAGGATCACAATGCCTCGTTATGATTATGAATGCATAGTTTGTGGACAAACACAAGAGTTAGAACACTCGATGAGCGCAGCTGCTAACCCGGTGCTGCATTGTTCAACTCCCATGATACGGGTATTTAGCGCAACGCCAGCGATCTTCAAAGGTACTGGCTGGGGTAAGGATAAATAAATGCCATTCGATTATAAACTAAAGTCTGATTCAACAGCTCATTTCACTTGCTGCGATGAGATTCAATTCGAGTATATGTGCGCTTATTGTTACGAAGCAATGGGTTGTCAAATGTGCGCGTTTGATATAACTGTTCGACACGATTGCCAACAGGATTAGACACGCCCAATATCATGCGTAAAACATTAATGGATTTGACATCGATGCTACGCTATAACTCGCTAGCGAGCGCCTGTGGGCGATTGCTCGCGACCGCGTGTTTAGCTTTGGGGGCAGGTCTATTCATAAATGAATCAGCACCCACAGAAGCAGTAGCAAAAGAGATTAAACCCTTTGAGATAAAAGAATATATTCAAAGCCATTTAACAGTTAACACTTATAAATGCTTAGACATACTGGCTACTAAAGAGAGCAACTGGAACTTCAGTGCTGTCAATGGTAGCCATTACGGTTTCATGCAAGGCAGATCAGATTGGCTTAAGACTGCTGATGAGTTAGAGCAGTATGATTGGTCAAGTAGATATGTTGCTAATCGTTATGGTGTAACGGAGTATGATGAGCCTGACTTCTGTGCAGCTCTAGATCATTGGAAGAAATACTCATGGCATTAGACAAGCTAAACAGCAGACGCTATAGAAGTCAGCGTGAACGAGTATTCAATCGTGATGGTAGAAGCTGTGCTATCTGTGGAACAGATGAAGGTGAGATGCACATCGATCACATCATTCCACGCAAGGTTGGTGGAACTCATGACCTTGATAACCTGCGAGTATTGTGCAAGCCATGCAACTTACGCAAAGGATCTAAGAATGATGGGGTTTTTTTAGCACAAGGGGCTAC
>Ga0114969_10002344_pt1 | contig 15588 bp, 22 predicted proteins | sample M_130807_MF_Meta_FD_87316 | JGI IMG/M metagenome (GOLD analysis project Ga0114969, IMG submission 87316) | Freshwater microbial communities from Lake Montjoie, Canada to study carbon cycling - M_130807_MF_MetaG | ecosystem: Environmental > Aquatic > Freshwater > Lake | place: Lake Montjoie...
CCAGCAACAAACAACTGTCCCTGGCCGTGCACCATGATCACCAAATCGCACAGCGGCGCAGTGAGCGCGCCATGACCCGCCGACGCACCGTGCACCACAGCGATCGTTGGTGCCACACCGATGAGATCGGCAAGCAACGACAGATCGGTTGGCGCTGGCCGCAACCGCTCGGGTGTTGAGCTCACGCGGTGCCCAGCGCCGTCGAGCAGCATCACCAAGGGCACGCGTTCTTGAGCCGCCAACAGAGCCAGCCGCGCCCGCTTGGTCATGCCAGCAGATCCGATCGAACCGCCCTGCACCGTGGCATCCTCGGCACCCACCAGCACCGGACGCGAGTGGATCAGACCGTGCCCAGCCACGAACGCATCGCGGGGAGCGTCGACACCAGCGCCCGCAAAGGTTCCAATTTCGCGAAAAGTGCCGGGGTCCAAGAGTGCGAGCACCCGCTCAATCGCAGTGAGCGCGCCCTTCGCATGGTGACGCTCGATTCGCTCGGGGCCGCCCGATGCGTGAGCCGCCAGACGGCGCGCCTCGAAACGCGAGAGCACTGCATCCCAACCGTTCTCGCCGGCCTCGCGTTGATCGCTCACAACTGCCCCCAAAATACGCCGGCGCTCAGCCGCAACTTGCTCGCCGATCGTACCGCTCCGCCGGCAACGGTCACGGGCTAGCGTTCTGCCTACATGCGCGCTCTAGTTGTCTTGACCCATCCGCGAGAGCAGAGCTTTACCCGCGCCGCTTGCGACGCGGCGGTGAGCGGTCTCACGCGCGCCGGCCACGAGGTCACCGTTCTTGATCTGTATGCAATGGGCTTTGAGCCCGCGATGACCAACGCTGAAATCGTTGCCTACCACAGCGACGAACCCATTCTTGACCCGCTCGTGGCCCAGTCAGCCGCTGCGCTGCAGGCGGCGCAGATACTGGTGTTCGTCTACCCAACGTGGTGGAGCGGGCTCCCCGCAATGCTGAAAGGTTGGCTCGAAAAGACGCTGGTACCTGGCGTCGGTTTTGTGTTCAACAACAACCATCGCGTGCGCCCTGGGCTCACCCAAGTGCGCCACATTGTGGGCATCAGCACATACGGGTCGCCGCGCACATACGTGAAAGCAATCAACGACAACGGTCGCCGCACGCTCATGCGCGCGTTGCGGCTACAAACCGGACTTCGCCTGCGAAGCATGTGGCTGGGGTTGTACGCAATCGACACATCCACCCCCGAGCAGCGTGCAAACTTTCTCGCCAAGATCGAGTCACGGATGGCGTCGCTGTGAAAACTCTGGTGATCTTCTGCCACCCATCGGCCAACTCGTTCGCCGCTGCGGTGCTCGACACATCGGTTGCAGCGCTACACGCGGCCGGCCACGAAGTTCGTGTCACCGATCTCTATGCCGAAGGCTTCGACCCTGTCTTTTCAGCCCACGATCACGAGCATCATCTCGACGATCCATCAACCAAACCCGACATCGCCCATCACGCCGCAAACCTGCGCTGGTGCGAGTCGCTGGTGCTCGTGTACCCGTCGTGGTGGGCAGGTCAACCAGCAATGCTCAAGGGCTGGATCGACCGAGTCTGGGTGAATGGCGTGGCGTGGGAACTGCCAACCGACGGCAACCGATTGCGGCCGCTGCTGCGCAACATCCGCCGCTTGCACGTGGTCACCACACACGGCTCATCGAAATGGATCAACGCTCTAGAGGGCGAAGGCGGCAAGCGAACTGCGCTGCGCAGTCTGCGCGTGCTGTGCTCGCCGCGTTGCCGCACGAGTTGGATCGCGCTCTACAACATCGATCGCTCCACCCTTGAGCAACGCAACCAATTCTTGCGTCGGGTTACTGCCCGACTTTCGAAATAGCGCACGCCACCTGTGCAGCGACGGCTGCGTTGTTCTCGGCCAACGCAAGGTTCGCCGGGATGCTTCGTCCGGCAGTGGCCTCAGCGATGCGGCCCAACACAAACGGAGTAATCGCGGCTCCCGTTACGCCCGCAGCGTCGCAATCGGTGAGCGCTTCGGCAAGCACCGCGTCGAGCATGTCGGTATCGAGTTCGTCATTGAGCGGGATGGGAACCGTGAGCAACATGCCACTGTTCACGCGACTACGCGCCGCAAAGATGGCTGCCACTTCGTTGCCCGACTCCACCCGATGGGTCAGCTTCAGCCCAGAACTGCGCGTGTAGAACGCGGGGAACCAATCGTGCTGCCAGCCAAGCACCGGCACGCCCACAGTCTCGAGATACTCAAGCGTGCGCGGCAGATCGAGAAAGGCCTTAGCCCCTGCGCACACGGTGATCACCGGCTGGTGAGCCAGCGCATCGAGGTCGGCAGAAATGTCACCAGTGATCTCAGCGCCACGATGCACTCCCCCGATGCCGCCCGTCGCAAACACATGCACGCCCGCCGCTGCCGCCAACGCAACCGATGCAGACACCGTGGTGGCCCCGAACTCCCACCCTTGGCCGATGGCAACTGCAAGATCGCGTTCGGCAACCTTGTGGCCCGCACCCAACACCCGATGATGCTCGGTCTCCTCGAGACCAACGCGTGCGATGCCATCGAGCACTGCGGTTACCGCTGGCACGGCTCCCCCTGCGCGCACCGCCGCGAGACAACGCTGCAGCGCGTCGGCATTGAATGGCGACGGCAATCCGAGATTCGAAAAGATGGTCGACTCCAGCGCCACCACGGGCGAGCCATCGGCTACAGCGGCAGCAACTTCGAGCGACAGAACAGGTTCGAGCACGCCGCAAGTGTGCCACTTGCACACTGCCATGCGCTAAGACTTCATTGCCGCAGCACGCGCACCGCGCTCGAACGAACAAGGACCACGCAATGACTCACGACGAGATCAACGATCTAGCTGACCGATTCGTCAACGCCGTCGCCACGTGCGATGTCGCCACCGTTGAGGCCATCTACGCCGACGACGCCACCATCTGGCACAACTTCGACAAGGTCAATCAAACTCGCGCTGACAACATCAAAACCTTGCTCAGCTTGCACCGCTCGCTCACCAATATGCGTTACGAAGAAGTGCGCCGCACCATTGTCGACGACGGCTACTACCAACAGCATGTGCTGCGCGGCACCGCCAAGAACGGCGAGCTCGATCTGCCTGCAGCGCTTCGTGTCTACGTTTCAGACGGGCGCATCACGCGTCTCGAGGAATACCTCGACACCGCCCAAGTGGCAGCAGTGATGCGCTGACCCCTGGCCGTGTTACACGCGGTCGAAGCGAGTAACCGCCTCGATGTGCGACGTGTTTGGAAACACATCGAACACCTCGGTGCCGCGGTGGGCATAGCCGGCGTCGCGCAGCAATCTCGTATCTCGAGCCAATGATCCGGCATCGCAACTGACAAGCACGAAACGATCGGCGCCCGTGTCGGCAAGCACTGCCACTGCAACTTTGTCGAGGCCGCTACGCGCTGGATCGGCGATTACTACTTGGGCATCGACCGGCTCCCAATCTTCGAGTCGACGCTCAACGACCTCGGCGCGACCATCGGCTCGCTGCACGGCCAGATTGTGGCGAGCATCGGCACATGCACTGGGCGATGCCTCGACCAACACCACACGAGCAGCGCCGCTCGCCACCGTGGCCGCAAACAATCCGACCCCGCCGTAGGCATCGATGACGGTTGCCTTGCGCAGATCGATATCGGCGCACGCCCGCGCTACGGACTGAACTAACAGTTCGGCAGCCGCAGGCGACGATTGGAAGAACGAGCCAGCAGACACCTGAAAGCGATGCCCCGCCACAACCTCGTGCACCATGGTGTGCACGCCGTGGGTGATGCCCATGCCAAGCCCAAAGATCTCGCCGCCCGTGTCGCCCCACGCGGCAGGTTCGTCGTTACCGAGGCCAACCCGCAACGTGATCTCGTCGGTTCGGGTAGCCGTAACAACCGCCAACATCTCATTGATCAACGGATGCGCCACCGGGCACGCCTGGGTGAGCACAAGATCGTGCGAGCGCCGTGACCGGAACCCAACGCGCCCCGATGGATCGACCGCAAGGCGCACGGTGGTGCGATACCCCCACGGCTCAATCGATGCACCAATGGTGACAACGGGCTGATCGATTTTGGCGGTACGAGCCAAGGCTTCGCGCACCATGTCGGCTTTGAACGCAAGCTGAGCCTGCGGCTCGATGTGCTGCCAATCGCAGCCACCGCATCCGCGTTGCCACGCCTCGCACGACGGCTCAACACGGCTTGGCGACGCGGCAATCACCTCGATGACATCGGCTGTTGCGAAGTCTTTCTTGGTCGTGCGATATCGCACACGAACCGTTTCTTCAGGAAGGGCTCCGGCCACAAACACCACGCGACCATTGGCGTCTCGCGCAAGTGCATCGCCTCCGACCACCATGTGCGACGTATGGAGTTCATCTGATTCCATGGTTCGATCGTAGGCCGTTTCGACATGCAATACGTCCGGTTGGGTAGCGTCGAGGTCGCTTCGTCGCATCGGTTCGGAGCGAGTGTCGTCAACGCCGTTTACGTCATCTCCCGAATCCACCCGTCGATAGACCGGATCCTCCTCCGTGTCCGAGCAGCGACACCTAGAGCTCCTATATGCCCAGACGAGGAACTCGTCGCCGAACTCAACAACGACTTCGCCAGCATCAGACACAGCGAGATCGACGACCAGCTCGAAGCGCCCACATGCTCCGCCACCTCAGCGACCTGCGCGAGGCGGATGTCCTGCGAGAGTTCGAGCGGAACGATCTCCTAGCGATCTGCGTCCACGGGTATCTGCGCCCGAGATACGCCCAAACGAAACTCAACCAAGTCCGCCCTGAATCGGCATCAGAGCCGCAGTACCGAAATTGACCGCCGCATCCCGCAGAATCTTCCCCGAGTGCCTCCGTTGCGCTGGAAGCTATAGGCCGACTTGGCGACCGCCAACAAAATCCCAACCGAGGCACATGCGGCCGTACCGAGGCCCGCATCGCACAGCAAGTGGCAGAGGACACCACCGCGGAAGTCGTCAGTTTGCAGGACACGGCAGAACGCGCGTTAGTTCCGGGAGCCACTTTCCGTCGTCACCGACCCAGGCGAAACGATTGACTCTCAGCACCACTTCGTTTATCGAGCCCACCTTAGGGGATAGCAAGCCGTACCTGCGGAACGTGGACGGTGTAAATGGTGTTAGTAGAACCGGAAGCACTTCTACTTCGAGGTATCGAGCCTCATCTGTTGGAAAGATCCACATCTCATTGTTTACAACTACCTTCATCTCGGTCTTGTGCTTCGAGGCGCGCTCGAAACGAACCGTTACAAAAGTGGCCCCTTCGGCCAAGGCTTGACGGAGTTGCGCCGCGCTAATCTTGGGAACGGCCGAAGGTCCGGATGCCACTCCGTATCCGCGGGCTCGACCAATTCTAGAGGCCTCCAAAACGCTACAAATTGCAAGGTGGGGCAGCGGCCGACTTTCAGCAGCCACGGCGGCCGTTCCCCGACACTATGCACGCGGTTACAGCAACGCCGTCTGTCAACGTGCCGGTCGCGATTCGAAGGGCGATTCTCCCCACCGGCTCTAACGCCCCCTCGGCAAATTGGCTGGAGTAGGAGACCAGCCCATAGGACGCGTAGGTCAAGACACCGTCCGCGACGCTTTCCCTCCATCGTCCTAAACCGCGTTGCTGAATGCGAATCAATGAAGCCGCCGCCTCATCTGCTATCGGCCGCCAGCCGCAGGCCCTCAACCAAAGCCAACAAACGTTCGTCGGCCATATTCAGAGTAGCCTCTGACTGGATTCGCGACTCATCACGCAAAGTGATCGTAACTGCGTAGGCTCCGAGGTCTCTAGATTGCCAAAGAGGGCGCCAGCACGACTTTCGGTCTATTGATGAAATCTTCTCCCATGGTATTTGATGATCAGAAAATACGTTGAGCACTGTGAGCCCAGTATCCGACGTCTCGAGTCTCACCCGAAATACTCGCCATGCGAAGAGTCCGACGATGCCGAAATACACCAGACCAACGATCAAGAGAGACGACTCGGATCTCCCTAAGAAATACCAAACGAAAAAGCAAACGGTGGCCATCCAAATCGCGCCTCCCACGAATATCGAAAGCCTATTCTGCCAGCGCGCAATCGAGCAGGCGGTGATCGGAGTTGCACCCATCGTCATCCCAACCCAGCGCAGACAGCATAACTCGCCAAGCCATTTGTGCCTGCAATTGCGGCGTCGAAGTAGATATGCGCCTGCTGCGCGATTGCTCTTTGAACCGCCTTCTCGCCCTCGCCAAAGAATTTCCCGAGCAGTATCGCCCCTTTTTCAGTAGGGATCGCAAGTGTAATTGCGCCGATGGCTATCTGTCCGAAGGCGCACTTCCATGGCTGCTTACCGGTTGCCGCCAGTACCATCGAAGCTGCGCTACTTGTGGCAAACGCTACGAGGAAAATTGGTCCGCAAAACTCTAGAAACGCGATACACCCACCGATTGCCACGGCGGCGATGACTACGTCGGGATGGTTCCAGAGTTGTTGTCCGGCCTTCTTCGCTAAGCGACCAACCGCGGCCGCCCCACGCCCAACGGTCTTGCCTGCTCTGCCCGCCGAGCAGAGGGACGCTCGCCACCAACCGCCGCAGGAGAACTTGCCGGTGAGGTCGAACTGGTTGATGGGGTCGCCGACGTAGCCGTAGTCGTTGGTGGTGGTTCCGCCTTCGATGGGGTCGACGCTGAGGAATCTGCCGAGTGTCGGGTTGTAGATGCGTGCTCCCATCTCGATCACGATGTTGAGGCCGGTGGCGTGTTCGGTGCCTTTGGAGTTTTGGCCGACCCAGCCGTAATCCCAGTTCCCGTTCGAGTTGTCCGGCAACGCCGTGGTGTTGCCGTACGGGTCGTAGGCAAGGGTGGTTCCTTGCTTGACCCCGGTCGCGTTCGCGGTCGCGACGACGTCTCCGTGAATGTTCGGATACGACCACACATCACCGGCGGCGCGTTTGGTGACGAGCACCCCAGCGGGCAGGGTGATCGTGCGTTCAATCACCGTGGACGAGGTGTTGAGCACCGCGTCACCGGAGTAACGCGTCGTCACCCCCGTGGCACTGTCAGTCCTCGCCACAACAGTGTTCGTTGCGTCACGCATGTAGGTGACGGTGGTGGTGCCATGAACAGTGGTGAGATGACGACCGGCCGAGTCGTAGGTGTAGGTGTCACCATTCAACGCGGTCATGTTTCCACGATAGTCATAGGTGGGGGTCACCAACCCTGCGGTCGGGGCAGGGTTGTCTTGGGCGGCGACGTTCGCGTCGGTGAACACCGTGTTATAAATCGCCACTTCATCGATGCTGCCGTTGAACGGCATCCACGTCCCCGTCGTGCCCGGCCAATACGCGCTGCTCGCTGCCCCGGTGCCGATGTACGCGTACGCCGGCCCCCAGGTGTCGTTCACACTCGTCCCGGTTTTGGTGCCGACTTTGACACCATCGAGGTACAGGGTTTGAGTGGTCGCTGCGACCGCAAGAATCACATGATGCCACTTGTTGTCATTCACCGCCTGGCCGGTGGTGATCGGTGCAATCAGGGCACCGAACACCTCACCACGGAGTTTGCCGTCCGTGCCGACATACAGGAACGGGTTATACGACGTGTTCGCACCACCCGACGCATTCAAATTCTTCGACATCAAAATCCCTGATGACGCCGTTTTGAACCACAACGTGAACGTCTTCCCCGACCCCCAACCGCCGACACCCGCGCCGCCGACGCAGGTAAGGGCGAAACGGTCAAACCACCCCCAAGAAATCCTGCCACCGACGCCAACACACCAACCCGGAACATCGCACCGACAGGCTTCACCGCACCCCCCACAGCCCCGCAGACCGGTGCGTTGCGGCGACCGTAGATGCCAATGCAACAAGTGTCAACGAAAACACATACACCAAATTCGGCACACTGAACATGGGAAACAAGCCATCACCGAGCTATCGGCCAATGCGGGAACAGCCCGACCCGACCAACCGGCCAGCGAGAGCCACCCACACAAACACTCCCGCGTCGAGCGAATGGTCAATCGTTGAGCCGAAAAATGACCTCTGAACAACTACGAATGTGCATGAACCCGAGAAAGTGCCCGCCCCGACACTTCGGTGTCGCGAGACGGCCACCTCACGACTATCGCTTGCTCACAACAACGCGACAAGTAAGCCGTACCAGTAGCCACAAAGTCGTAGGCCGTTTCGACATGCAATAGGTCCGGTTGGGTAGCGTCTTGGGCGATGCCTCGTCCGATCGCAATTGCACCGTCAGTTTTGCCCGTCGATTTCTCCGAGCTTGGTGCTGCCGTCACGGCGCTGGAAGCTGCCGGAGTCGACCGTATCCATTGGGATGTCATGGACGGCCAGTTCGTGCCCAACCTCACGTTTGGTCCCGACCTCATTGCCAGCACACGACGCCACACCACGCTGCCCTTCGAGGCGCACCTGATGGTGTTCACCCCCGATGTGCTCGCTGGCGCATTCATCGATGCCGGCTGCGAGCGACTCATCGTTCACGCCGAGGCCTGCACCCATCTGCATCGCACGCTCGGCAACATCCGTTCGCTCGGTGGCAAAGCGGCCGTGTCCATCAATCCTGCCACTCCCGCTAGCGCCATTGCGCACGTACTCGACCTAGTCGACCTCGTGCTCGTGATGACCGTGAACCCCGGCTTCGGTGGGCAGTCATACATCTCCACAATGGAGCCCAAGATTCGCGAAGTGCGCGACATGATCACCGCCGCCGGCCTCGACGACATTGTGGATCTCGAAGTTGATGGCGGCATCGCTCCGACCACCGTGGCCAACGCCACCGCCGCAGGCGCCAACGTGTTCGTGGCAGGCAGCGCGTTGTTCCGCGATCCGCTGGGCCTCACCCATGCAGTGGCCGACATACGCGGCCGGGCGCTTGGCGCGCTTAGCGCCTAGACACACTGCGCCGCATGGCCGACATGCGCTCGCCCGCTGCGGCTCGCCGCACGGCAACCAGCATCGCGGCCAGCAACCACCGAAACAGCACCAACACAATGACCACAACGAAGGCCCAAAACACGGGTACCGCAACGGCCATCACGATTTGACGCTTGGCTCCCCCAAGACCATTGAGCACGCCGCTATCGATCTCGCTGCCGTCAACGTGCAAGGCCCGAATCGGATCGTCAATTGTGGGGCACTCAAGGGTCTTGTCGTTCACGCCGATCACCGCGTTGCCGCCGAACAACGGTTTCGAATCACGAACCTTTGATGCCAACACAAGGCTGCCATCGAGCGGTGCGGCACCAACGAGATAGCGCTGGTCGGCAGAGAGAAAGCGAACGTCGTCGTCGAAGCGCACATCGATGAGACCATTCGCGGCATAGCTCTCGGCGCTGCCAGCGCGAATCTGCTCGACGCGAAAACGTGCAGTGCGCGCGTCTTTGGCCACCATCGATCCCACGAACACAACCGTTGCCGATCGTGGCGCGGCGCATCCGGATGGAATCGCAACGAGCGGACCGCTGACCGCAGCGCCACTCACCACCTGGGCTGGAGGCACCTCGATACCGAGAATCGACTCATCGAGCTCTGATGGCACTGAATCTGACGGCACGGCGTCGGGCGGCGCGCTGGCGATGGCTGCCCCGGGAAGGGCGGGCATCCACACCGCTGCCGCACAGATCATGGCGGCTGCCACCAGTCGTTTCACCTGCACCAAACTAGTGGCACGCCAGCGGTGCCTCGCCGTCATCGACCCTTGAAGTTGGGCTCGCGCTTTTCCATGAAGGCCATGATGGCTTCGGGCGTGTCTTTGGTGCCGAAGTTCACGGTCTGCGCCGCGCCCTCGTCGTCGAGCGCTTCTTCCATGGTCACGTTCATCGAGTTGTTGAGCATGCGCTTGCTCTGCGCGATCGCGATCGGTGGTGAAGCCACAAGGCGCGCCGCCCAGCCGGCGACAAACGCATCGAGGTCTGCATCGGGGAGCACGCGGTTGACCAAGCCAAGCTCTTTTGCTTCGGCAGCATCAACGATGTCGCCGAAGAACGCAAGTTCCTTGGCGATGTGTAGGCCAACGCGGCGAGGCAACACCCACGAACCACCGAAGTCGAGCGATAGGCCGCGGCGCGAGAAGATCTCGGAGAAACGTGCCGTCTCGGACGCCACCACCAAATCGCATCCGAACGCAAGGTTGCACCCTGCACCAACAGCAACACCGCGCACCTTGGCGATGGTGGGCTGCGGCATGCGATGTAACGACAACGCCACCTCAGTGATCTGACGCATCGCGCTGAGCTGGTGGCGTGGTGGGCCATCGCCAGGCGCGGCCCATAGGTCGGCGCCAGAACAGAACTCGCCGCCTGCGCCAGTGATAATGACCGCACGATCGTCGGCCCGGCCCGAGATTTCACGGAAGGTTTCGAGCAGCTCGATCCACATCTGATTCGTGGCCGCGTTCTTCTTCGCGGGGCGGTTGAGCATGACTGTGACGACGCCGTCTTGGCGTGAAACTTCGATTGTTTCCATGTCTGGCGACGATACTTACGCCATGGGCTATAACCCTCACCGAAAGTTCATTCCAAAACGCGGCGACCTCGCTCTGGTGGCCGCCTCGATTGTGCTCGTGCTCGTGCTCGTGCTGTGGGCATTCTCGGGCTGATCATGGGACTGTGGGATGGCGGCTACGGCGCCGTCGAGGTTCGCCGTATTCAGCCCTACGAGGCCACCAAGACCTACGTGTGTCCCGGATGCCATCAACACATTGCACCCGGCACCGGGCACATTGTGGCAGTGCCAGCCGAAGCCACCGACCTACGTCGCCATTGGCACAAGCCATGTTGGGCCCAGCGCGAGGCAATGACGAAACGTCAAAAGGCACCCTCGATGACGCGTACCCGTACGCCAAGAACCGACACCACATCGAAGCGAACCTCGACCCCGTGAACTGCGTGCGCCGCAAGCCACGCAGCCCCCAGACGCCGTAGTCGAATCTGTTTTCGCGGCGTGACAGCCAGCGCCGGGTCTCCGTATGCATCAGTTGCGCGGGTCTTCACTTCGACGAACGAAACGAGATTGCCGAGGCGCACCACGAGATCGAGTTCGCCACCGGGCGCGCGCCAATTGCGATCGATCACGGTGTAACCCTGAGTGCGGTACCACCGCGCTGCTTGATCTTCGCCCCAACGCCCGCGCGCATTGCGCGACAGGTCTACAGGTCGATCGGAGGGAGTTCCTCGATATTCACGTCCTTGAACGTGAGCACCCGAACCTTCGGAACGAAGCGGGTCTTGCGGTACATGTCCCAAACCCATGCGTCAGTGAGCACCACCTCGATGAGGGGCCGCGACGCATCGCCAAGTTGAGTCACTTGCACTGCGTTGGCCAGATAAAACCGGCGCTCGGTCTCAACGGCGAAGCGGAACATGCCCGCGACGTCTTGGTACTCCTGCGCGAGTTGAAGCTCTCGCTCGGACTCGTAGTTCTCGAGATCGTCAGAGCTCAATGGAGGGTGCTTTCACCGAATAATCGGCCTCCGACCGGAATGGTCAGCGGTCGCGCTTTTCCTTGATCTTGGCTGCCTTACCCGAGCGATCACGCAGGTAGTACAACTTGGCGCGACGCACGTCGCCACGACGCACAACTTCGAGCTTGGCCACGGTTGGGGCATGCATTGGGAATGTGCGCTCGACGCCAACGCCGTAGCTCACCTTGCGGACCGTGTAGGTCTCGGCGACGCCGCTGCCGTGCAGGCCAATCACGTTGCCCTGGAAGATCTGGATGCGCTCTTTGTTACCTTCGATGACCTTGACGTGCACCTTTACTTCGTCACCAGGACCGAACTGAGGAATGTCGGTGCGGATGTACTGGTTGTCTACAAGATCGGTGGACTTCATGACGCGGTCTTTCGTAACAGCCCGAAACGGGAGCCTGAGTGGCGAACGCTCAAGGATAGGCCGCGGAGGGGAACTCTTCCAACAAACGACGGTCATCATCTGAAAGTCCGCCGCGCGCCTCGATGAGGTCGGGGCGATACCGAACGGTGCGATGCAGCGCCTGAGCGTGGCGCCAGCGGGCCACTTTGGCGTGATCGCCGCTGCGCAAGATCTCGGGGACCGCCCATCCCCTGAACTCATTTGGGCGGGTGAACTGGGGCTCTTCGAGCAGTCCCGATGCACCAAAACTCTCGGTCACTGGGCTCATGTCGTTACCCATTGCGCCCGGCAACAGCCGGGTGACGGCCTCAATGACAAGGCATGCAGCGACTTCGCCACCCGACAGCACGACATCACCAATAGACAGTTCGTCGTCGACGAGGTGCTCACGCACGCGGTGGTCGATGCCCTCGTAGCGCCCGCACAACAGGCTGAAGCCACCACTCTCGGCAAGCTCATGGGCCATGCGCTGATCGAACCTGCGCCCACCGGGGCCGAGCAGAAACAATGGACGAGGCGGGTCGGCGGCCTCGACCGACGCAAAAATGGGGCCGGGCTGCATCACCATGCCGGCGCCGCCGCCAAATGGTGAGTCGTCGACGGTGCGATGTGCATCGGTGGTGTGCTCGCGCAGATCGTGGCAGCGCAGATCGAGCAGGCCGTTGGTACGACACTTCCCGAGCAAGCTTTCGCTGCAGAAGTCGTCGACGAGTCCGGTGAAGATGGTGAAGACGTCGATTCGCATCGGCGCCAACTCTAGGGGCATCTCAGGAATCGAGATCGAACAAGCCGTCGGGCGGATCGATGGTGATGACACCATCGATGCAGCTCACCACGAATGTGATGGGCACCAGGGCCCCCGTGTCGAGTTCGAGAATGTCGTGGGCCGGATTGGCCAACACGCCGATGCAGCGGCCACGTGAGGTTCCATCGGCTTCAACGACTTCGGCGTTGAGTAGTTGGTGAACCCACAGCGCATCGGGGTCGTCGATGGGTTCGGCGAAGAGCACGGCGTTGGTAAGCGACTCGACCGCAGTGCGATCGTCGAAGCCCACAAAGTGCGCCAACCATCGTTGCGGCAACCGCTTTGACGATGCGAGCGTGCGCCATTGGCCGTTGGCCCACAGACGCGAACCGACCGCGAGGCGATCCTCGCGGTCAGTGATCAGATCTATGTATGTGTCGCCCTTGACGCCATGTGGGCGCCGGATGACTCCGACTTCGACGAGACCTGCTGGCATGTCGCCACCAGTTGAGCGAGGTCGATCAGTCATCGACGAAGTCGACGTCGACTTCGACGCCATCGCGAGTGCCGGCGGCACGAACGACGGTGCGAATGCTCTGCGCCGTACGGCCACGACGGCCGATCACGCGGCCGAGGTCTCCAGGACCGACCTTGACCTGCAGCTTGATGCGACCCTTCGAGGGAATGCCCTCGACGCGAACAGCCTCGGCATCGTCGACGATTGAACGCACGACATGCTCAAGAACCGCAGTTGCGGTTGGTGCAGCGACTTGATTGCCAGCGTCGACGCCATCTTCGGCGCCGTCGAGCTCATTGCTCACTTGGCAGCCCGTGCGACGCCGAACTCAGTCCATGCGCCGGAGATCTCGAGCAGCTTGCGAACACGGTCGGTTGGCTGTGCGCCGTCCATCAACCACTTGACGGCCTTGGCGTTATCAATCGTGATGACGCTGGGCTCGGCACGAGGGTTGTACTGGCCGACAATTTCGATGAACCGACCATCGCGCGGCGACCGACTATCGGTTGCAACGATGCGATATTGCGGCTGCTTGGTCTTACCGACTCGGGTGAGGCGCAGCTTCACTGACATTTGATACAGACTCCTGATTGGTCTACAGAACTGTGAAAGGTTAGCGCCAGAGTGACGGGTACACACCCGACGCAGCGATAACCGACAGATGACTCAGCGTTGATTGAACGGCATATCGCTAAAAGCGCCCGGCATTTGGCCCTTGAGGGCACCTAAACCACCGGGCATCATCGGCATCTTCTTCTTGCCCTTTTTGCCCATGGTCATCGGGCCCATGCGCTTCATCATCTTTTGCATCTCGCTGAACTGCTTGACGAGACGGTTGATTTCGCCCACCGACGTGCCGCTGCCCACCGCAATGCGATTGCGTCGGCTGCCGTTGATGATCTCGGGCTTGCGCCGTTCGGCAGGGGTCATCGAGCGGATGATCGCCTCGACCGGCTTGAGGTCGTCGTCGTCGATCTTGGCGTTCTTGAGCTCCTTGGGCATGCCAGGCATCATTCCCAACAGGCCCGACAACGGACCCATCTTCTTGAGTTGCTGCATTTGATCGAGGAAGTCGTCGAGCGTGAACTCGCCGTCCATCATCCGTTGCGCGGCCTCGGCGGCGGAATCCTTCTCGAACGCCTTCTCGGCCTGCTCGATAAGCGTGAGCACATCGCCCATACCCAAAATGCGGCTGGCCATGCGGTCGGGGTGGAACTGCTCGAACGCATCGAGCTTCTCGCCGGTAGACGCAAAGGCGATGGGTCGACCAATGACCTCTTTCACGCTGAGCGCCGCACCACCGCGGGCATCGCCATCGAGCTTCGACAAAATCACGCCGTCGATGGCAAGGGTTTCGTGGAATGCCTCGGCGACCCCAACGGCGTCTTGACCGGTCATCGCATCGATGACCAAGAACGTGTAATGCGGCTCGATGGCTTCGCTGATCTGGCGGACCTGGGCCATCATGTCGGAGTCGATAGCCAAGCGACCGGCGGTGTCGACGATGAGCACATCGCGACCCAATCGTCGAGCCTCGGCCAAACCGCGAGCCGCCACCGTGACCGGATCGCCAGCCTCGCTGAACACTGGAACATCGATCTGACGGCCAAGCACGCGCAACTGCTCGACGGCTGCTGGGCGCTGCAGGTCGGCGCCAACCAGCAACGGCTGGCGCCCCTGGCTCTTGAACCACTTCGCCAACTTCGCCGAGTTCGTGGTCTTACCCGAACCCTGCAGACCGGCCATGAGCACCACAGTTGGGGGCCGACCGGCGTAGGTGATCTTGAGTGTCTGACCACCAAGGATGTTGGTGAGTTCGTTGCTGACGATCTTGATGACTTGCTGGCTCGGATCGAGCGCCTGCGACAGCTTGAGACCCACGGCTTGCTCGCGGATTCGTTCGACAACGGTGCGGGCGACAGCGACGTTGACGTCGGCCTCAAGCAGCGCCGTGCGGATCTCGCGCAAGACCTCGTCGACATCGCTGTCGGTCAGGCGGCCTTTGCCGCGCAGCTTCTTGAAGATGCCATCAAAACGATCGGACAGTGTGTCAAACATGCCCGCTTAGGCTAGCGGCCGCGGCTGGTTGTCAGAGACGCCTTACTCGGAGAACAGCGCCTCGATGAACTCGGTGGGATCGAACTCGACGAGGTCACCGATGGTTTCGCCCAAACCAACGAGCTTCACGGGTAGGCCAAGCTCGGTCTCGATGGCGAACACAATGCCACCCTTGGCCGAGCCGTCGAGTTTGGTGAGCACCACGCCGGTGACCTCGGTGGCCTCAGCAAACTGGCGAGCCTGCGCCAGACCGTTTTGCCCGGTGGTGGCATCGATCACGAGCAGCACCTCGGTGACACGGCCGCGACCTTTGCCAGCGACGCGACGAACCTTGCGAAGTTCTTCCATCAGGTTGGTCTTGTTGTGCAAGC